>Ga0207433_10001706_pt1 | contig 46456 bp, 39 predicted proteins | sample YelNatPaOPGAMG01_FD_187559 | JGI IMG/M metagenome (GOLD analysis project Ga0207433, IMG submission 187559) | Hot spring thermophilic microbial communities from Obsidian Pool, Yellowstone National Park, USA - OP-RAMG-01 (SPAdes) (version 3) | ecosystem: Environmental > Aquatic > Thermal springs...
TCTACAAAATACTCGCACCAACAACAATAATAACCGCAATAACAATAGCGCTAATCGCAATAATACTCTACTAACATCGGCAACAAGGCCTTGCTTCATCACTAATCTGTAAGTGCGGGCCCGGGGGGACTTGAACCCCCGACCCCCGGCTTAGAAGGCCGATGCTCTATCCAAGCTGAGCTACGGGCCCAAAATCGTTGCTCAACACAATTTTTAAATCTTTCGATGCCACTGTTTTATGCATGGTGATCAAGCGAAGGCGGAGCATCGACCCCAGCCAAGTTGAAGACTGTCTCAAACAGTATTTTAATCTTAACCCCATGATAGTGAGGAGGCGCTGGCATTATCCCCTCATCAAGGTTCTCGAGTTCATGCGAAATGAGCTCGGCCTCCAATCCGTCGCAGATCTTCTGAAATGCGATGCCAAGCAACTTGCCCTAGCTCTTCAGGCATGGGTGGCTAAGAGGGCGGGTGAGGCGAGCATAAAGACCATAAGGTTTGAGGTCTATCTCGCCAGATCATTTTTCACGCATTACGACGTGGAGATTCCATTGCGGAAGATCAAGATGCCGAGGAAGGCGGGGCGGACTAGGATTGATAGGCTCCCGAGCATAGCAGACCTCCAGAGATTAGTCTCCGGGGCAAAGTCGCCGCGAATGAGGCTCGCGATAATGATGATGGCCCTCACGGGAATGAGGTTAAACGAATGCTTGAGCGTCCGGCGGGAGCATATTGACCTAGAGCGAGGGTTCATAACAATCCCACCGGAAAACACTAAGACCGGGCGGGGCCGCGAGGTTCCCATTCCGAGCGAGCTGAAGGAGGAGCTGAAACAATATCTCGAGAAGCATTTCCCATTCGAGCGCGGCTTCCTGTTCTGCGTGAAAGGCAATCCCGAGAAGCGCATCCATGTCGCCCGCTTTTATGACAAATACATTAAACTGCTCAGGCGTCTCGGGCTAGATGAAAAGACTCCAGACGGCTCCGCGTATAGACTGCATCCACACGTATTCCGGAAATGGTATAGAACTCAGCTCGAGGCCGCAGGCGTGAATAAGCTCTTGATTGACTTATGGCTTGGGCATAATTCAGGGATTGAGAAGCTGTATTATCTGCCACCGCCCGAGGTGATCAAGCAGGAGTTTGACAAGGCCGATAGGGTGTTGCGGATATTCGGGCGGCCTGCGGAGCCGCTTCAAGCAGAGGAGTACCAGGAGCAGATTAGGCTGCTGTGGAGCGCTCTCCTCGACATTGCTACAGCCGTTGAAAAAGAAAACCCACGGTTGCTCAAGAAGCTGGAGAACTTGGGCGCGCATTATGCTAGAGCCGCATCACCGGAAGGCGTGTTCACCGCCATGCTGTTGCGGCGCGATCTGCTGAGACGGCAACCCTAACCTCAGCACTCAATTTCTTTTAAGTCCAATCCGAAATGATATGAGGTGCGAGGCTGAGGATCCCTAGAGCTCCGGAAGGCTAGGCCGCAGACCCCTAGCATGATTGCAGACCTGAAAACATAGGCAATCGGGCGCAAATAATTTCTTTTTTACCGTATAATGGACGGGTTTTCTGGTTTGGGGTTGGAGGATATTTAAGCGATTGCAGTAAAGTATTATTTACTACAATCTGAACCTAGCAGATCCCAGCCACCCTCATCCTTCCTCGCGTTTTCGCCATCATTTTGCATATTTGAAAAGCTTACAAATCCATCTAGTGAGTTTCACTTGTCTTTTGGGAATTTGGGAAATCGTGAGATCTCCTTTTTCCGGGCTTCTTTTGGCTTGAAACGCTTGGATCTTCACCCGCTTGGCTTCCGGGTGATGATTTGGGCGTTTCTGGGGGTGAAAATCCTTTTTCGCGGTTTTCACCATCGTTTTTGCCCTTATCTTCACCCGCGCGGCTAACGGGTGAAGATTTGAGGAGATTTTGGAAAAATGAGGCCCATTCCGGGCTCGGTTTATGATTTACCGAATTACCGGCGGATGATATGTCTTGGCTGTCGCCGCCGAATGTTACTCGCAGTATATATTCTTTTACTGAGGCCTTGACCTCCTGTATAATCGAATTATTTATAAGTAGTCCTTGGGTCTCTTAACTAACCTACTTACTAGAGTTCTCAAGATTCCTGAAGCAGGAAGTGGTTTATAGGAAGGCTGTGGATAAACCTAAGCCCCTTAGGGTTAGGTATATGATCAGGGACTGTTGTTCAGGCTCCTAAGCCTCAGAATGAGATGTGAGGCCGATGAGGGAAGCATACCTCAAGTTACCGAGGGGGCTTAATGAGAAAAGAGTGTTAACCGATCTTCATGCCCAATAGGAAGTTCGGCGGCAGGAAGACGATATATTGCTCCTACCCTACTACGTCTTTAAGGATAGGGTCGGGATGGATTACATGCACGAGCTAGGTTTAGACGGGTGCTGGAATCCTTCTTGTGGTTCTAAAGTTTATATAAGGATTGTAGTAAAATACGTTAAGATGCTGATCCCGGCATCTCCGTTAGATAAAGATTCTCCTAGAAATCTGGCTCTCACACTTTTAGATGAATTGAAGAATATTGTTTTACGCGTTAAGAGGGCTAGAAAGTGGTTTCTGGTAGATCCGTTAACCAAGGCCTTCATTAAAGCATGCATGATCATGAGGATGAGCAGAATTAAGAGCATGACCTTAATGAAGGTCATAATCAAGACCATCAAAATGCTTAGACAGATAATATCAAAAGAATATGAATTATTCCAGATCGGCATCCAAGAAGCTTGGAAGCTCTCAGAACTCGCCTCAAGCTGGGGCCATAAGACGGCCAGAGAATGGAGGAATAATAAGAGCTACATAATAACTCAAGCATTAACACTACGGTGGCTTGCAAGGCTATTCGGCGGGATCATAAGAGTGATGTAGAATAACTGCATATTAGCGTGGAAATAGTCAACAGGGTCTCACAAAAGGAATGGGCAATGTGGTTGGGATGGAGGATTAAGGGAGAGGCTCACAGTATGTTTAGATCGTCCTAAGCTAGACTATGAGCCTGTTTTGGGGATCAAGGGGGTATGTTAGCTGAGGTTGGATGCGGTCATCCTTGCTGGAGGATATGGAAAGAGGCTGTGGCCCATAACGTTAAACGTCGCTAAGCCGCTCCTTCCAGTATGCGGTAAACCAGTCATAGAATATATCATGGAAAAGCTGGGTGAGATAGAATGCCTAGAACGCGTAATCATTTCAACAAATCTAAAGTTTGGAGACGACTTCAAGAGATGGGCTGAAGCATATAATGATGCTAGAATAAAGATTATTGTTGAAGAATCCCGTTCAGAAGAGGAGAAGCTCGGCGCGGTTAAGGCGCTATCCACGCTATCCCAAGAGCTAGAAAATGATACGCTATTAATTGCGGGCGATAATTTATTTACAGGCTCTCTCAAACCTATGGTTGAGAAGTATTCCGGAGAAACGATTATCGCGCTATATGATGTTAAAGATGTTGAGCTTGCAAAACTGTATGGTGTAGTCCAGATAGATGATGAAGCTAGGATAATAGATTTCGTGGAGAAGCCTGAAAGACCGGTTTCAACCCTTGTTAGTACAGGGATCTATATATTTCCTAGAGAGGTCTTAGGTATGGCCAAAGAATATCTTTGTGAAGGAGGCGGAAGGGATAGATTGGGAGAGTTTATCCAGTGGCTGTATAGGAAGGTTCCAGTACACGGGTACATACTAGATGGGGAATGGTGGGATATAGGAGACATTAAATCATACAATAGGGCTGTAGAAGCCTTGAGTAGAAGGCTTGGTTGCTCTAAGGATACGCGTACTTACGTATACAGTGATTTAGAATAGATCATGTCGGGAAAGATTGAAATATAACAAATTCTGTCGAATATTTACCAGTGATAGGTTATGAGCAGGGATCAAGTTATTGGAGTATTATTAATGCTTGTGGCCATCGTTATAATAATCGCATATGCCTGGATACTCTTCTTCACGGAATGGACTCTACTATTAATCCAGATAACTCTCATGATTGCTGTAATAGCCGTCCTCGGGATAATCGCATGGATAGGATATACTCTTGCAACAACTCCCCCACCAAAACCCATAGAAGAAATTGAGAAGGAGATCCAGCAGGAGCTCGAAACCTTAGAAAAGCAGGGAGAGGAGGGTAGTCGGGAGAAGAGCGGATAGCTCGATGCCCGAGCTACTGTTACACTTCTCCATACCATTTGCCATTACCGCGCCCATACTTGGATTGAGGAGAGCTCTCTTAGTGGGATTTGTTGCAATCCTACCGGATATCGATGCCCTAATGCACATTCATAGATCCTTCACACACTCTATAATACTGATCTCGATAATAGCAGCTCTCTTTATACTCATGTCGTGGAAGATTGGGAGAGGCCTGCCGACCGTGACCGCCTGCAGCCTATCACTTCTAAGCCACCCCATCATGGATTTATTTCAATCACCGACACCAATCTTCTATCCATTCTCAGAATACTCATATAATCTCTCCATCAAGATGAATGTATTTATATCTGAGAGGATTATTCCGGAAATCTCCGCTAAGGTAAGTTTTGAGCAGACGAGCTTCACAAGATTCCAATCCCTAGATGCACCAATATTTACGGATGTAGGATTCATAACGTCGCTAATACTCGTAGCCTCTCCAATAATATATTATCTTGTAAGAACTTTAAGATACACTAGCTCTCAGAAGCTGCTAAAGAACCATTATGATAGCCAGTTAAAGAAAGTAATCAATGTAGACGATATAGGAGAATACCAGAATGCCTCCACCCCCCCTCAGCCACTTCTCAACAAGGATGATGTAACCATTCTAATACCCACATTAAATGAAGAAGAGGCGATAGGCAGGGTCATCAAAGAAGTTAGAGAAGCAGGCTACAATAATATACTCGTGGTAGATGGATACTCATCTGATAAAACTGTTGAGATAGCTAGGAGTATGGGTGCGAAGGTAGTATACCAGATAGGTCATGGGAAATCAATGGCCATAAAAACAGGCATAGAGACCGCTCAAACACAGTATATACTAGTGATGGATGGGGATGGAACATACGACCCTAGGGATATTGATAGATTGCTGGAGATCGCCTTAGAAAGGGATTATGATGAAGTCATCGGATATCGTGCAGATAGGGGGAACATCCCCCTGCTTCATAGGCTTGGTAATAGGGTTATCAGCACGGTGATAAGTTTACTGATGGGCCAGAGAATCAAGGATCCATGTAGTGGGATGTACCTCTTAAAAAGGGATTTTGCAAGGCAGCTTGAGATAACCGCCACAGGCTTCGACATAGAGGCGGAAATAGTATGCCAAGCCCTTACACATGGTAGCGTTGGCGAGGTCCCGATCCGATATCGTAAACGTATTGGAAGAGCTAAGCTGAAGACCTTGAGCGCAGGCTTTAGAATAATCCTAACAGCATTCAAGCTTTCATGGCTTTACAGCCCCATTTTACTCTTCTCCTCAATCGGCTCTATACTAGGGTTAGGTGGCCTAGCCATACTTCTCTGGCAATTATACATGAGATATATCTTTGGGGAGAAGGCGTGGAGTGTCGGCTGGACATGGCTTGGACTCACGCTATTAATGCTTGGACTGCAATCCTTCACGATAGCGATAATTACATTGATGCTGAAGAGATTCGAGAGAAGATTGATTAGACTCTTCATGAGTAAACCAAGGCCCTCCTAATGACAAGATCCTTTTCCAGTGACGAGGTATAACTGATTCAAAAATTAAATAAAAACAAGCAATGAATATGAGCCGAAGTTCGTTAAATATGAAGCCTCATCACATAATCTTAACTCTCCTATTACTAATAACATTCCCCCTGTGAAAAATTAAACATGCCCTTAACCTCCTAGATATGCCGAGTGATTTAACCGATATTGTCAGCCAATCCGCTAAGGGCAGCTTTACCCTCTTCCTAGGCGATGCCCTCTCAACAATTGTGCTGGCTTTGGGCTCGATATTGATAGCTAGATTCCTCGGCCCTGAAGGTTATGGAGTCTATTCGCTAACACTTGCTGTCCCAGCAATTTTCATATCTCTAATAAGTCTTGGGATAGACTCCGCTGCAGTAAGGTTCCTAGCGAAATTTAGGTCCGAATATGAAGCCGCCCTATCCATCAGCTTTATGAAGGCCTCCATCATTTTCAGAATCATCATAGCTATTGCTGCCTGGTTGATATGCTTCCTATCATCAGACATATTAGCATCATACCTCCTTAATAGGCCTGAGATCGGCTTTTACATCAAGCTTTCATCATCTCTCATATTATTCCAAGCATTATTCAATCTATTCTATAGCATGTCCGTGGGGTTAGATAGTTATAGCATTGGATCCACTACGAAGATATGCATGTCACTGATTAAATCATTTTTAGCTCCTCTGTTAGTGTTTATAGGCTTAGGTGTTGCTGGCGCGGTTCTAGGCCATGTTCTAGGATTCATTATAGCCGTGATAGCTGGCGCGCTAGCAATATACTTGGGCCCATACAAGGATCTAAGAAGGCACCTACAAGATTGTGGAGAATATGAGAATGGCTTCATTGAGAATTTGAAGTTAATGATTGGCTATGGTATGCCCCTATACCTCTCCTCTCTAATACTTCTACTCGTAGACCAGTATCGCCTCATACTGCTAGCGCACAGAGTCTCTGACTTTGAGATAGGAAACTTCCAAGCGGCTGGAAACTTTGCAACACTTTTAGCAATCTTATCCACGCCCATAGCTACTGCGCTTTTCCCAGCATTCTCAAAACTAGACCCCACGGGAGAGGAGGTTAAGAAGGCCTTCCAATACTCAGTTAAGTATACCGGAATTCTGATAGCTCCTGCAGCCTTCTTCACGATCTCCATGTCTAGAATATTTGTAGAAATAGTATATGGACACGTATACTCAATGGCCCCAATATTCCTCTCGCTCTATACAGTAGTTTACTTATACTCCGTATTCGGCTCAATAGTATTAGACAACTTCTTCAACGGAATAGGTGAAACAAGGATAAATCTCAAGACCACCATGATATATATATCTTCATTCATACCATTATCCGTGATCTTAACATATTTTCATAGTGTTGTAGGACTGATCACATCGATACTCGTATCATCGATCCTCAAAGTATTATATGGCCTGTTTATTGCCAAGAGGAGGTTTGGAGTTTCGATAGCCATCAACAATTCCATAAGAATATTGGTCGCATCTGGGGTTGCAGCCCTATCAATCCTGCCATTCAGCCTTAATCAGTCAATACCAAACTATGTGAGCTTGATCATGGGGGGAATACTATACCTAGTAATCTATATGACAATGCTTCCAATAGTTGAAGCATTGCAGAAAACTGACATCAATATTCTCAGAAATCTTTTCCAGAATCAAGGCATGTTGAAGCCAATTGCGGAGCTATTTGTAAAATATGAGTCCATCCTTATGGAGAAGATAGCTGTCGATGAGGCTTAAAATCGCTAAACAATGAAGCCTGCACTAGATTTAGATGGAATTTTCACCATTTATAATCTGGTGGATACTTTTCCTTTATAGATGAAGATGGATGCCTCAAAGCCATTATACTCCCACCTTTCCACATTATCATTAATGCTATTACTACTATTGTTCACGATGTTGTCTCTTATTTCCGTCACTACATGTGAAACCGAGGAGGAGGCTATTACTTTATTGAGAGAAGTTTACTCTAAACTCGTAGAGGCTGAGAAGGCTGGAGCCGACATAAGCAATGCATCTCAGCAGCTGAATAAGGCTTTAACACTCATAAAATCTTTAGAGGAGGGCCAGGCGAATAGAGAAGAGGCTCTTCAGCAGGCCATCTCAATAATAAAGGAAGTAGACTCGATGATTCCAACGCTTATAGAGGAAGGACATAAAGCAACATTCCTCAAGAACCTTTACACCGGCTTAGCGATAGCATCCATTATCTCATTGATTATACTGGCATATATTCTCACACCAAGGATCTTCTGGAACCTTTGGATAAGAGCTAGAAAACACTGGATAGTTAAGGTGTCAAACATGGGTGAGGGGAGGCCGAGTGATAGACGACGAGGTTAAAGCAGTAATAATGGCGATAGTGATTGTTGCAGGAGCCTTATCAATAGCCCAGATAGCTATGTCTGGAAGGGTTTCAGAGCCTTTCTCAGCCCTAGGATTACTTGGGCCAAACATGAAGATAGGAGATTATCCAAAGACCGTTCTGGTAAATCAGACAATAAGGCTCTACCTATACATAGATAATCATGAAGGACGCACAATATATTATATAATCTACGCGAAGCTCGGTGATAAACTGACAGAGATTAGCGAGAATAAGTCAGCTGATGCGCCAATACTCTACACATATGAGGTAATCCTGCCGCATGGCATGAATACGACGATCCCAGTATCGTTGAAATTTAGTAAGCCTGCAACAAATGCTAGACTGATATTTGAAATGTGGATATATGATCCTGAGGCTCGCGCCCCAAGATATCATGGGAGGTGGACTCAATTATGGCTAAACATAACAGCGCCCATGGCAACCTAGAAGACGGCCTCAAGAGGGTATATGATATAGTTAGGCAGTTTAGTGGGAGAGACCTAGACTGGATTATATCGAAAACATCGGAAAAACTGAAACTCAAGAAACATGATGTTGCTAGAGGAATCTATGAGTTGAGGGAGAATGGTTTGATAGATCTCATCGATCCAAACCCTCCAAGAACCCTGATAAGATACTTCTTCAGCACCTATTGTACTTGGTTCTGGCTAATAGCCTCAGTGGTTCTCCTAATGTTCGTAACGATATATGCTCTACCAAGCTCACCTCCATACATCTATTTCAGATATGTATTCGGCTCTGTTTTCGTACTATATCTTCCAGGCTCATCCCTCATTGAGCTACTCTATCCTAAGCCGGAGGAGCTTAGCCAGCTTGAGAGGCTGGCTCTCTCAATAGGTCTAAGCCTAGCATTGGTCCCGCTCGTCGGACTAATACTCAATTATACTCCTTGGGGTATTAGGCTGGATCCTGTCTTCGCCGCCCTATCACTTCTCACAATTGGTTTGGCATGCGGCGCTGTCTACAGAAAGTTTATAATCTTCAAGCTCAAGGTTCATACAGCCGCGCGCTAGGAAAAGTTGGTCTATATGGATAGATTAGGCGTTCTTGGAGCCGGTCTAACTGTTTTCGCCTCCCTGCTAACTATATGGAGCTACCTATTCCTCATGAACATTCCTTTGACAGCTCTCGGGATCGGCCTATTAATCCTCGGAATCTCAATACTATTAACGCCGCCTCACCCGATACCACCCCACGCAGTTAGAGCATTATTGGAGGGCTCAACACTAAACATAGAGGCATTGCTGGAGGAGCTGAACATTACCAATAGAGGCTACTATGTGAAGGGCGCTGACGGTAGAGTCTATGTGCTCATCCCAATAGGCAGAGACACCGGCCCTCCAATAGGGGAATTTGAAATCAAAGGGCTTGTCACCAAGATTCAGGACAGAAAATACTTAACCATAATCCCGCCATCATCAGAGATAATCTACGTCCAAGAGCTGTCGGAAGCGGGATTCGACGATGCCTTAAATTATATAATTGTTGATCTATCGGAGCTAGCGGAGTCCGTTGAGACATCTACTGTTGGAGAATATGTCGTTGTGAAGATTAGAAAGCCGAGGGGGCATGTAGCATCATGGAGGTTTAGAAATGTTTTAGGCTCCCTCGAGGCATCGATAGCCGCGTCATTACTCGCGGAAAAGTATGGCATTGCGAGAATTGTGGATGAAGTAGATATGGGAGGTGAAAGGATAATCACCTTAGAGGTATTCCAGCATGGATAAGAATATCCTTTTTAACATAGTTCTAGGTTTTATGATCGTATCTACAGCCGTCATCCTCAGCGGCTTAGGTGAGATGAGGCTCGACGTATACATCAGCATGTACACCCTAGAATACTTTGTTGCCAAGGCTGTCCTAAGGCCTAGACGAAGATTCCTCGATATACTCGGTCTAGCGCTTCTCCTAATATTCTCAATTATAGTCTGCTTTAGAATCTGGGAAATACTCCGGGCATGAATAAGCTAGCAATACTTTCTTTGGTAGCCATAATGTTGGCCTCATCCCCCATTATGCAGAATATTACTAGGCATGTAAATCCAAGTGAGCTCCCAGAAGAACATCCAAACGTCATAGATTTACTATCAATATATGCAACCATAATTGACAAAGCATCATTGGAGGATTTTGGAGAATCTCTTAGAAATCTTAATGAATCAATGAGGATACATGTCCCAGAATATGTCAAGTATGTTTATAATAGATTTAATGAGCTGCTGAGAGACGAGCTCAATAAACTAAACTCCACGAGGATATATATTGACATTGCTAAGCTGAACATGCTCTTAGGACGATTAGAATATGCTAGAGGAAATTTATCCTCGGCTGCATATACTCTAGCTGAGGCAAACTTAACCTATATCGAGCTTAGCCGATCTGTAAACGAATTTGAGAGGATGCTTAGAATACCTCTGAACCAGCTTGCATCAAAGCTTGCATCTCTAGGGGAACTCTTAACAAAATATTCTAATGAGATAAGAGAGCTGTGGGATAGGCTGGAGGCTTTAAGGAGAGCCGGATTGGAAGAAACCCGGCTATTCATATGGGTTGATAGAGACAGCGTATGGACTGGTGAAACGTTACAGTTAAATGGTTTCTTGAGGAGTGGTGGAGGATACCCATTAGAGGGTAGAGCAGTTTCCATGTTCTTAGATGGCAAGAAGACTACTCTATTGACGACTGATGGTAGGGGATTCTTCTCGACAAAGCTCTCGACGAGGGGAGTCTACAAACCAACCATAGAGGTCCACGTAGAATATACTCCCTCTGGGGAGGATGTGGGAAGATACAAGTCCTCAAAATCGAATACAATAATAATCTATATACTTTATGATGAGCCAGTAATTTATGCAAAGCTGAGCCGGAGCAGGGCATATCCTGATCAACTGGTACACGTCTATGGATGGGTGAATACCTCTCTGGGAAGATTACCCGAGAAGATATACATGACCATATTTGGGGCAACTTTTTCAAGCAATTTAAAGGGTAATGGGACGTTTGATTTCACATTTAGGGTCCCAGAAGACGTGGAGGAGGGATTTTATAATGTAAGGCTATATACTAAGGCTTCTGGGATAATCGCCCCATCTGAGAAAACGCTAACAATATTTGTAGAGAAGATCCCGTTAAATGTTACGTATTCGGCTCCGGCCATTGTTTTAAGCGGTGGGAAAATAGTTGTTACAGGTAGAGTTATTGATTCTTTCGGCCCACTAATAATGCCATTAGCATATTCAAGGGTGACGATAAGCGGCTTCGGCAACCAATTCACGGCATACTCCGATGAGGATGGGGTATTTACAGTTTCAATAGACGTTCCAATATCTACTATGACGGGGCGTTTAAACCTCTCTCTACTTGTTGAGCCCCCAAGCCAGCTATACAAGGCTCATATACTCTCTGTAGAAGTTTTTGTGATAAATCCGTTAACAATAATCGCCCCCTCCATAGCCTTCGCCATAGCCTTAGTCTATACTGCTCCGATAGTTAGAGAGGTCAGAGCAAGCATAGCCGGCAGAAGAATACTTGAAACCATGGAAGAGGGTGTTGAGGAATTTACCCTAGAGATTCCGGGGAGTAAATTCTTCTATACAAAGGCTGCCTCGATCGTGGGTGAGGCAACAGGCATATACATTAGAGATAATGAAACCATGAGAGAGTACCTCGCAAGAGTTAAAGACCGTCTTGGAGAAGCTTATCAGATATTTGAAAAGATTAGCATGCTTGCTGAGAGGGAGCTATATAGTGGAGAAAGAGCTGACAGGGCTATTGTTGCGAAACTTCTAAGGAGGCTCAGGAGAAAGCTGCGGAAATGAAGAAGGTCATACTGCTTAGTTTAACATTAAGCGTGATATTCTGCCTCGCATTGCTAGCATTGTATCCTGAGGGGGCCGACTTTAGGCTGGGAAACCCATTCTGGAACGGGATGTCGGAGGTAGGTGAGATCCTCAAGCCTAAATTATTAAATTCATATGCTGAGCTGCCCCCGGTCGGGCGCAATGTAACATTACTATTAATTGGGCCGGATAGGAATTTCACGATCGAGGAAGCTGAAGCAATCGCCAGATTCATTCACAGTGGCGGGCAGGTGATATTAGCGGATGAGATAGGATTCGGGAACAGTTTACTAGAGCGCCTGAATCTATCCGTGAGAATTGGTGGAGGCCTTGTTTTAGACCCGCTTTTCAAGGAGAGAAATGCCAAGCTCCCGAAGGCCCGCTATGTTTCCGACAGCTATGTTGCTGATATCGTATTAAATCATGCATCCGTTATCCAAGGATGTAATAGGCCTATTCTCCAAACATCGAGCTTCAGCTATCTGGACGTGAACATGAATAATGAATGGGATCCACAGGAAGAGAAGGGGCCATTCACTGTTGGCTGTGCTTTAAAGATGGGGGATGGAGAGCTGATAGTATTTTCGGACTCAAGCTTGTTCATAAACTCGATGATTAATCTAGGCTCAAACAAGGAGTTCCTACTCAAGATCGTTGGGAATAGAATGGTTCTGGTGGACTCTACACACTGGTCTCAAACAACCTTTACAATTGCTAAAGGTGCTGTAATGCACTTCATCAACATTCTCAGCACTTTAGAGGCAAGATATGTTCTTATACTGTCTGCACTTATAATCATAATCAAGTTGACCCCGATGAGGCGAAAGACCATAAGAAGGATAACGGTTGAAGATGTTTTGAGGCTCAACCCATCATGGAATAAGGATATTTTAGAGAGGTTGGCGAGGGAGATAAGGCATGATTAGCTCGACTATAGAAAGGATAGTTGAGGCGGTATCAAGATACATTGTTGGAATGGAGGATGTGATAACACTAATGCTCACCGCGATGTTGACGGAAGGCCACATCCTCATAGAGGGGCCCCCTGGGGTAGGTAAAACACATCTAGCGAAGGTGTTTGCATCAGCGATTGGTGGAAGCTTTAGCAGAATCCAGATGACGCCAGACCTACTTCCAGCAGACATAATAGGAACAGTCTACTATGATATCGCATCGAGGACTTGGAATCTAAAGAAGGGACCCATATTCGCGAATGTTGTACTGGTTGACGAGCTTAATAGAGCCACACCAAAGGCTCAGGCAGCTCTACTGGAAGCGATGCAGGAAATGCAGGTAAGCATTGAGGGGAAGCCCTATGAGCTTCCAAGACCATTCCTCGTAATCGCCACACAGATACCCTACGGCGGAGAGGGGACATATCCATTGACGGATGTCCAGAGGGATAGATTCGCGTATAGTGTTGAGGTCTCCTACCCAAGTAGGGAGCAGGAGCTCGCCATAATCTCCTCAATAGACTTCATTGAGAAGCCCAAGATTACTCAGGCTGTCTCCACATCCGAGCTCATGAAATTGATAGAATCCGTGAAGAAGGTTAGAGTGGCTGAGAAGGTTAAGAACTACATACTCGACATTATAGCGCGTATTAGAAGCTTTGATGAGGTCTCCTCAGCTCCTGGTCCTAGGGGGAGCATCTGGCTGTTTAAGGGTAGCAGGGCTCTCGCATTCCTAGAGGGTAGGGATTATGTCATACCGGATGACGTAAAGAGAATTGCATACCATGTTCTCCCACATAGGATTAAAGTGAAGCTGGAGTATCAGGCGGACAATATTACCCCACGGGCCATAGTTGATAAGGCATTGAGGGAAGTAGAGGTACCAAAATATTGAGGTTAACCAGTCGAGGCTTCAAATTACTACTCATCCAACTTCTCTTGGCATCATTTACAATAATCTACAGGGATATCCTGCTCCTCATAGCTACATTGCTAGCATCCTTACCCATGTTATTCTCAATCTACATGGTAGTCAAGGCTAGGATGAGGTCGGGGGAAATAGTATGTGAGCCTAAGAATGTTAAGGTGAAGATGATTGCGGGTGAGGAGAAGAGTTTAAGCTTAATCATATATGCGCCTGTCGAATTAAGGCTGGCAAACCTCCCAGACTGGATAAAAGCCTCAACCGAAACTCTAGAACAAGGTGTCAATAATGTTAAGTTAACGATTTCGCCGAGAGCGGGCAAGATCTATAAGCTTGATTATATAACCGCCGTCCTCACAGACCCCTTGAAGATATTTTGTGAAGATTTTAGGATACCGCTATGGCTGGAGGTCACAGCATATCCTAGAGCTCTGCCCCTCATAATAGAGGCGCTAAGGATGATCGGGAAAACAGGTTATGGTGGGGAAGTGGCTGGCGTAAGAAAGGGTCGTGGAACAGAATATCTATGGAGCAGGGAGTATCAGATAGAAGACCCATTGAGCTCAGTCGATTGGAAGGCCTCAGCTAGACTTGAGAAGCTTATTGTGAAGGATTTCTCCGAAGAATCCTATAAAGCCATTGGATTAGTCTATGATATTAGAGCAATTGGTCCCATTACAAGCGATGAAATCAGTGCTTTATTCCTCTCATCAGTAATATCAGCCACGAAACATGGCCTACCTATAACCATGATACTAAAGAACGGCTTAACGATTATTTCAGAATATAATTCAATAGATCCAGATACCGCTCTTAAGATAGCTATATCATACTTAATTAAAAACTACATTATTAATAACTGGGATATATATGAGCTTTTAGAGCCTAAAACAGCCAGCCAAGTTCTTTCAATAATTAGAGAACTGGAAGCTTCAGGTCTCTTAGAGACTATACAGCTTAAGATGAATACTCTTAATGAAATTCTCTTAAAACTAGCGTTACAGGAGTCCATTATATATTACATTGGAAATATAGTTCTAGATTCTGAATTTGTTTTAGAATTATCAGAAAAGGCTAGAATTAATAATAGTGAACTAATCGTACTGACACCTGTAAAACCGTGGGCAGACTTAGAGGATCTAGAAAAAGCATATGTAATGTACTTATCATATATCAAGATATTTGAAGCTCTACGAAAAACTGGCTCAAAAGTAATGTTGTACGAAGAGACTTTAAGAATATTGAGTAATTCTACAACATCTTAATTAAGTTTAGCAAGAAGGATTATGAGGCTCCTGATAATTCATCCAAAACTTACAATAGGAGGAGCCGAGAAAGTAATACTATTAATGGCAAACAGTTTAAAAGAATTAGGTATTGATGTATGTTTAGCTTTCTCACAAGTGAATAATTTGGCATTATCTAGTATACGTAAGGAGCTTTTTTCCAACGTGAAGATATTAGAAGTTGGTGAGCATGAGTCGCTAAACACCGGCTCAGCCATATCGAAGGCATTAAGCTATATTGAAGACTTTAGAAAGTTTTCAGTTTTTGTAAGTAATAATTTAGATGATTATGATGTAATTAACCCACATAACTTTCCATCATACTTTTCTGCAGTATTTATTGATAGGAGTACACCAGTTATATGGACATGCCATGAGGTCCTAGATCCTTATGGAGAATTGCGGGATTATTATGAGCATAGTAGGAGTTTTAAATATTTCATAAAACTTCTCCATAGAATAGATACGTATATCGTTAGAAGAAGACTATCTGCAATAATTACGAACTCTAAGAAAAACATTAGATTAATAGCTGAAAGGTATGGTAGGAGGTCATACTTAGCTTATCCACCAATTGACATCGACCTATTCACTTCGGGTACGTTGCGGAGTAAGTTACTGGAATGTGATCTATCTTTGCTCCAAGTTGGGAGTCTCGTGAAATTAAAGAACCAGCTCGGGAGTCTTATAGCGCTTAAAATTGTTAAACGAGAGGTCCCTAACTCGAAACTAATCATCGTAGGGAGTGGTTCATGGAGTAGAAGGCTAGCATATATTACTACTGCTCTCGGGTTGGAGAAGGATGTTATTTTCATAAGCCATCTTAATGATTACGAACTTGCTAGAACGTATCGTTCTTCCGATATATGTATTCACCCAGTATTGGAGCAATCCTTTGGATTAACACCTTTTGAAGCAATTGCATCAGGGATTCCTGTAGTACTGTCTGACAGGTGTGGTGCCGCGGAAATTTTCCAAAAACATGCTCCTAGCATGCTTGTAGATCCAGCACCAAATATCTTGGCTAGGAAAATAATTGAAATATACCGCAACTATGATGAATTTATGGATCGTGTTAAAGAGTTTAGAAAGTTTATCATCTCCGAGCTATCACCAAAGAAATATTCAGAGAGAATTCTTAAAATAATCAAAAAATATTCTGAAAAAGATGTGTGAGCACGTGAATACCAAGAAGAACGATTTTCTAATAACGTTTGTATCAGCATATCCACCGAATATTGGCAGATTGAGCGAGTATGCTAAAGAGCTCATCAGCTCTCTAGCTAATAGGATAAAAGATGATAGGAAAATTCTAGTCCTATCCGACTCTGCATCACGATGCGAATCCAACATTGTTGTTAAGGCGGCTTGGGAGCCTAACAGTATTATGGGTATAATAAAACTCTACGTAAACATTCTAAGAACTAAATGTAAGTTGATCCACTTTAATTTGCATTTAGCAGTGTTTGGATCTAGCAGGATTATAAACTTCTTAGGTTTACTTTCACCTTTAATCGCGCGACTTTCTGGAAAAAAGGTGATAGTGACCCTTCATAATATTCCAGACACAATAGGGTTGGAAGAGACAAAGTTACGTAACTCCTTAATGAATAGGCTTGGCCTCTTACTAGTCATGAAGATATTAATCTTCTCAGCAAATTTACTTGTAGTAACTGTTAAAAAATATATATCAATACTTAAAAAACGATATCGAGTTAAAAATATTAGATTTATTCCACATGGAGCATGGTTTACAAACCATCAGAATAAATGGAATATAGATTCACCACTAAACTTGTTATTCATAGGCTATCTAGCGCCGTATAAGGATCTAAGAAGGCTTATTGAAATTGTAGATACATTAAGACAGGAAAATCCCGGGATAAAGCTGCTTATCTCAGGAGCAGCTCATCCAAACTATCCTGATTACAAGGATATCTTCTTGAATAATATCTCAGGAAAACATTATATCAAGTATCTTGGTAGAGTTCCTAATGAGGAGATACCTGAACTTGTCTCTAAGTCAAGAGTATTAATTCTCCCCTATAAAACGTCAACGGGGACCAGCGGAGTCTATCACTTAGTGGCTGGATTGGGGTTGCCTGTTATAGCACCGCCTACAATTGAGTTTAAAGAGATTGTTGAAGAAGGTGGTGGGATAGTAATGCTTGACTTATGGAGTAAAGATGCTGCACAAAATATTCTAAAAATCCTGTTAAACAAAGAACTATTATCCGAACTATCTAGAAGGAATGTTGAATTTGCGTTAAAAAGGTCTTGGGATGTTGTAGCTGAAGAGTATCTTAAACTTTATTGTGAAGTGTTAGCATGCGAAAAGAAATTATATTAACCATAATCTTAGTCTTAGCAATATTCACGGTTTTAAGCCCATGGTTGGTGAATAAAGCTCCATACATCGGTGATGCATGGATTCATCTAAGAAAAGCAGAGGATATAGTCATTCAGGGAAGATTAAGATTAGAGGAATATAATGATATGTGGCCTCTAGTTAATCTGATCATAGTATTCTATTCCACAATTCTTGGCATATCACCATTAATATCTACACAGATAATTCCATTCTTGGTCTCCCTGTCTGCGATAAATCTCTACATAATTTCTTTAAGAGTTTCAAGGTATAAATATGCTGCTTTTTCCACACCTATTGCTTTAATTTTTACACCGCTATACACTTTCATAACATTTGGATCAGCAGTTATGAAAGAGACAGCAGCTTTTTATTTAACGACACTGCTCATCGCATATTTCCTAATAAACAGACCTAATTTAATAGGCTTTCTACTCTTAAGCTTTGGTTTAGTAGTCGGCCATCATTTTGCGTCTTTAGTAATCTTCATATTCCTACTAAGCGCTCTAATCGAAGATTCTTTAGACCTGCTCAATGGAAATGCATACTATCTGAAGAGAGATATAATAATGATATCCATCTTTGGAGCATTATTACTTTCTTGGAATTTCTTTGTATTTTCAAAAATAGGATGGTTCCTACCTATAAGTGGAAACTCATTACTAATGATGGTATTCACTTTATTTGGTATATGGATAATATCTAGGATAGGTCGCCTCAGCTCCATAACTTTTCAAGTATTCCTTATTCCATTAACAGTTCTTGCTTGGCGCGGGCATCTACATGACATACCAACTCCCATAAATCCCATCTCCATCTGGGAAGTAAGGGATTTAATTATTTTCATAATTCCAGCTTTGATAGGGTTGGCGATCTTTTGGAGAGATAGAACTATTAGATCAATATCGGTCTCAACAACCACGCTAATAGCATTCAGCTTGATCTCGGGACTTGACTACAATGGCCTAGTAATATTTACCAAGTCTCTACACTATTACTCTATATTTTTGGCTCTAGTGTTTGGTCTATCTTGGCCATTAATCTTAAAAAAGAGGCTTGGTAAAATTCTCTTCACAATAGTTTCAATATATTTAATATTAGCCAGTGTTACCGGAATAAGTTTGGCATTAAATGGTCCGGGAGCATATCATGAAATTGAATACAAACAGTTGCAGGAGTTGAGAGATAAACTGCATGAGCCTCTAATCATGGATGTGAAATTATCTTATCTCTCTAAATATTTAAACATAGAGCATACGACCTTCCATAAGCTAAAACAGGGCGAATATGTTCTTTTGACGAAGAGCAATTTTATACATGGTATCCTTTTAGGATATGTCTGGGTAGACCTCTCCCTATACATGCCGTATCACGTAATATCTTCATGTGATAGATTGTTTGATGGCGGGTACTTGAAAATATTTTGGGTTAATAATGTTTGAGTACATTCTTAGGAGTTTTTATAGGGGGTCAGGAAATGTTAAGATGTATATACTTACTATAGCTGCATTAGGAGCTATCCTGCTGATGATATTATATGCTCCAGCAGGTTATCTCAATGAGGTCTTAGAGGTTGTGCCCAAACCAGATATCTCAATATCAGATCATCCTCCAGGCACTGAGATGTATTACGGGTACCTCAATATTGGAAGTGGCGACTTTTTAGTAATCTCATCTAGAAACACTTCAGAAGTATTAAGACTCCTAATAGGGAAGGATGTAAGGATATCAAAAATTTCTATCGGATGTAAAATCAGTAATTCTACTGTAAGAGGGTACTTGGAGGATCTTATAAAAGGACGTGTAGAAGTGCTGGAATGTATGGATAGCTTTATAGATTATGCAGCAATTGTTGAATATGATACCTTCCAGCAGATAACGGGTCATTGTCCCGGTGAAATTCAGAAAATATATTTAAGGAATTATGCGGCTGATGGAATTGCAGCGCCCTCAGCATATACCCTTGCGAGAGACTTGTTAAAAATAGTTAGTTTCCATCAAAACCTCTTATATGCTAGTTCAACTATACTGCTTTCGGCTATCTGCTTAATACTCGGATTAAGGTCTTCTAATGATATCAAGCAGATGTTGACTTGGTTATCTGAAATGCACATTCCTATACGTAAAACGCTCTTCTACATATGTCTAATTTATCTTGGAGCCACAATAATAGGAGTTTTTGCTGGATATGGCTTAGCACATCTAATGGTTCCACTCATATTGATTTTTCTCAAATTGTTCTTTAAAATCCCTTATATCTATGCCGGACTGGACATTAGTTCAATCATAGTTATACTTCCAATTGCCTTGCTCTCGCTTTTGAGCTACATTCTTGCCATTTTGTGGATGATTTTTAGAGGAAGATGATTGGATTAAAGATTTTAGGCTTTAGAAAAGTACTGCAGATTCTTACGCTTATAATTCTACTATCATTCATCTTATCTTTAACAATAGGTTCCTCATTTGAGGTATTGTCAAGTATTAGTAGCTTTCTCCAAGGCTTTGAGCTTAAAAAGCCTTTATTAATGGATAGTTCTGCAAAAAGCATCTATACAAGCCTCATCCCTGCGCGTTTAGCAAAAGATATAGAAGATGCACTCGGCATTCCTGCAAAGGCTGTAACAACAACTCTTGGATATGTAGATAATTTGCTAACACCAATATGGGACGAAAGTATACTGGAGGAGCCAACTCCAAGTATACTAAACGTTAGCTCATGCATCCTAGGAAAAAGGTTAGCTGAAAGATTAAAGAAAGATATAGGAGATACTGTAATAGTCATAGGTATTCTCAGAAGAGAGGTACATGTACTAAGAATAGTCGACATTAAGCATTTCAATGATCCTAGAGATGATTACCTCTTCGTCTCTAAAGAGCTGGCAAAAAAACTTAGAGGCGCCAAGGATACTGATGCATCTATCATAATTTTCAACGCATCTGGAGATGTGCTTAGAGTTAATAAATATCTTTCCCAGACATACGAGTTAAGGATACTTTACGATATACCTGTTGAAGCTAAACTTAGGATATTAGCATCCGATGGATCCAGAGTTTTAGAGAAACTTATCATGAATCAGGGTATCGAGGTTCTTAGAATTCCTTTTGGATGCTATGAAGTAGTCATTTCAACACCTTATGCAGATATACCTATAGCCTCCGTAAAACTAAACGATTCTGCTACAGTAAACGTGAAGCTTAAAGATTATGCGACTCTTAAAATACTTGACTACCCCACGCAGCCAAAATTAAAAGATGCTAAAGGAGTTCCGCTTAAACCAGATTCTCAAGGCAATAATACTTGGGTCTATAAAGTTCCTCCTGGATTATACACTTTAAGTATTTCTGGAAAGGAACTGGAAATCCCCTTATTGAGTGACCTAGAGCTTAGGCCATGTCTAGAATGTATTGAGAAACCTAAATCATTAGAAACTTATAGTGTGATATTTGAGATGACTTATATCGATGGCAAGCCAGTTGATGAATTGTATCTAACTATACTTTCATCTGACGGCAATCTAATAACGTCCATAAAGACTCCCGGCATATATAAAATCGATTTACATAAAGGAGATTACATCTTCATTGCGAGGAAAGGTAATTATGTACGCGAAATAAGGGTGAATGTCCAAGAGGATAAAACAGTACGCGTGACCCTACCGCTAAGAAGTGATAACCGTATACTATATTCATCAATGCCAAAAGTCAAGTTACTGCCTTTAGGATATGATCCGCTAAGCAGTATTACGCTCACAATTCTCTCAGCTGAACTTGCTCTTCTAGTAAGTACAACAACAATATCATTCCTCGCATATATGGTGATTTTTGGCTTCTTCTTCAAATCTTCATCAACAGAGCTTGAAAAACTGAAAGAGCTAAGATTTCCTCGCAAACTCTACTTGAAAATTATTTATCTACCCATGTTAAGTCTCATCTTAATAATATTACTTGTTAGCATTTTTGCAACAGTAGGCCTAGCTCTAGAAATCCCATGGCCTCTTCCATTCTCTACAAAGCCTATCGGATCACTACTATGGCCCTACTTCATCATCATTATACCCGCATTCTTCTCCTATACACTTACATTTTTTTCTACTTTCCATAGGGAAGGATGTTTTTAGAACTTTTAACTAAGATAGCGCATGCAAGCATCTTCATATTATCCATATTTTTAGTCGGAATTACAGCTTACAACTTGTTATTATTCTTGGCAGGCACAATAAGATCCAAGAGATATAAGCACCATCATTTACCCTTCACCCAGCTCAAAACAATTTCTCTAATAATACCCATAAAAGATGAGCTTTCCGTCCTTTCAGGGCTAACGAAGTCAATTCTAAATCTAGATTATCCAACCGAACTCTTTGAAGTAATCTTTGTAACTCCAAGGAGCTCAGAACGATATTTAGAAGAATTCCATCTTTTATTAAATAAAAATGGGATACATGTTAAAATCGTAGTAGATGAAGGTAAGGGTAAGCCTGCCGCACTGAATGCTGGGTTGAAGGTAGCCGTTGGTGAGATAATTGGCGTATTTGACTCTGACTCAATACTACCTTCAAATATCTTGCGAAGAGTTTCAAGAATCTTTATGAATGAAGGTGTAGCAGCTATTCAAGGAGTAACAAGGTCTTATAATGATGGAGACAATATCCTTAGTAAACTTACCTCTGTGGAACAAGAAATTTATTTCAAGATGTTCCTGAAACCAAGATCCTCTTTAAACCTCTTTATACCTTTTACAGGCTCATGTCTTTTCATAAGGAGAGAGCTCCTTCTAAGGATTGGTGGATGGAATGCTAATTCGTTGGCTGAAGATTTTGATTTAGCTCTAAGACTTTACGATGAAGGAATTAAGGTTAAGCTGGAACCTACCATTTACTGTTGGCAGGAGACGCCTTCCATGTTAAAGAGCTACGTTATTCAGAGAGTGAGATGGTTTAGAGGATTCGTAGAACTTATCCCATGCGGTCTCCATAAGCTGACTAATTTAGAGAGGCTTGACATATTTTTAATGCTTCTGGGGCCAGTAATACTCTCCATGTCCTTACTAGTTTTTACATACTTCTTGGTTTCAGATGAAGTCATATTATCTCCTTTGCTGAAGCCGCTGGCAAGCCTAGTTGGAACCCTTGCTATACCATCGCTCATATGCTTAATACTAAAACCAAGAGTATTTAGCAGGATTCCAGCCTTTATTATGGGAGTAATTGGTTATTGGATCTTGGAGTCGAGCATTGCTATAGTATCCGTTATGATGGGACTACTGAGATTAAAGATCCAATGGATTAGGACTCCGAAAATTGGTGTAAAAGAGTATGTCACCTAAAAGGTCTTCAAGAGACATAGCGATAAGTAAATCACTTCCTGATTCTATAGAAGTTAATATGGTCTTCGATAGTTCATTTATACTTATAGGCGATCTAGTAAAGTAGGAATAGGAGCAGAATATGTTTCATGAAGGTATAGTGAAAGTCAGTAATGTAATGAAAGTCTATAGGACAAAGACTGAAGATGTTGTAGTACTTCGTAATGTATTTCTTACTCTATCATCTGGTGAAATTATAGTTGTTATGGGGCCAAGTGGTGTAGGAAAAACTACGTTGTTAAGGATAATCTATGGGCTCCTACGGCCAGATAAAGGAATTGTAGAAGTTATGGGATCGAACATTTATGAGCTAACACGTAGGGATAGAGATAAGTTAATGTTACAATTTGTCGGATATATGCCTCAGGAAGATAGGCTTTTTGAAACCCTTAATATCGAAGAGAATCTCGCGCTTCCACTACTCGCCCTTGGATATTCTAAGAAAATAATCCCACAACGTGTTAAACAGTTGTTAAGTTTAATGGACATGGAGAAGCTTGCTAAGAGATTACCAAATGAGCTGAGCATGGGTCAGCGTAGAAAGATATTATTACTTAGAGCCCTAGCAAATGATCCTTTAATACTCCTTTTGGATGAGCCAACAGCAAACATAGATTCAGTTAGTGTAGAGTCAATCCTAGAGTATCTTAAATATTTAAAAGAGGAGAAAAATATGTCAATTCTATTAACTTCACATGATTATAGAGTGGTTAAGATAGCTGATAAAGTATTCTGGTTATCAGACGGTACTTTGAAAATACGTGGGGATCTCGCTAAAAATAAGTCTAGACGGCACTTCTCAGAGAATTCTGCCTGAACAATGTGTAAAACGATCTATAATCGTGGATATAGCACTAAGGACATTACTATCTTTGGATTTAGATCTAATGATGATAAGGGTTATTGCACATCTACTAATAACCTTGAAGGTATTATCTTTTCAGTCATAGTACCCGTAAAAGGACCCCTTAATAAAAAATGGTTAGAGTATCTTGATAATATCTTTCCTCACAACTCCGAGATAATACTAATTGGAGAAAACATATCACATTGGACTCCATCGTCAAGGAAGATTATCCTAATAGAAGCTAAATGTAATAGATCACAGGCTAGGAATCTTGGGCTATCAATCTGTAAGGGAGATTTAGTATTCTTCCTCGATATAGATCAAATACCATCCAAAAGATTGGTAGATGAGGCCGTGGAGTTATTCAAAAAGGGCTATGATATGATAAAGGTCCCTGAAAGATTCATAGGTACAACTTTATGGGGGAGGGCATCAGCTTTATGGAAGACATCCATACAAGAAGCCGATAAGGAATATGGATGTATCCCTCGCATATACTCTAGGAGAGTATTTTCAAGGATTGGTGGTTTTGATATAAACTTAGATATTCTTGAAGACTTTATCTTATATTTAAGAGCTCGGAAAGCAGGTTTAAAAGAGGCTTGGGCCCTCTCGCCACTTTACCATTTTGAGCAGCGTAGTCTAAGAGAAATAATTGAGAAAAGCTTTTTCTATGCGAAGGCATTATATTCGCTTCGCGTAAAAGGAGCAGAAAATAAAGTAATCTTAGTAAAATATGTGAAAGCAATTCACGCATTTATCAAGGTGATAACCTCAAAAGAGGACTTAGGAGTTAAGATATGTTGTATAGCATTAATAGCCTTTAGACTGGTACTCATAATTTCCCAGTTTATCCGGAGAATAATTCGCATATAATGGGCTCATGCTTCTTATTACCTAATGCATGAAGCTTATAGATTCATCTATTAGAAAGGTCTTAAATACTTGAAGGACTGTTCAGCACACGCACCTTCCAATATAGGCTAACATCGGGGGGTGAGATTATTAAGAATAGAACTTTAAAGGTTCTTTTAACAATGGTTATTCTCTCTTCATTAGGATCCGCGATCATAAACGTAGCTCTATTCTCGAGAGAGGTAGAGTATTTCAACTATAGTGATGCTGAAAGCTGGTTAAATATTGCGAAAATTGCTTGGAGATACTTTACTCCTGGTGTGGGTGTGAGCTCAAAGACTGGATTGAATTATGCAAGCCTTGGATGGAAAATGACTACTGACTGGGATTTAGGAATGTATGTTATCGCGATACTAAGAGCCGAGGAGCTAGGATTAATTAAGCCGGAAGGAGCGTGGGGAAGTGAAGAACGTCTAAACAAGATACTGAACTTCTTGTTGACTAGAAAGAATACGCCCGAGGGGACTCCATATCTATGGTATCAATCTGATACAGGGGAGCCATTTGGTAACGCTTCAACAAATCCATCTGATTCAGGTAGATTGCTTATAGCCTTAAAACTCTTATTAAACCGTAAACCTCATTTCCGTGACAAGATTTTAGCTTATCTAGCAAAAACTAATTATAGTTATATTGCCGAAAACGAAAAACTCTGGGCGCGTAACTTTTATTCATATTTGGATGCCATTGGATTCAAGTTATGGGGATTTGATAAATTTGAACCCGTAATGAAGAGATTGAGGGATTTAGAAAGACTTGAATCCTATCCCAAGGTTAATATATATGGTGTGGAGCTACCACGTATAGGAGTAACGTCTGAACCGCTTATTTTAGGATATTTTGATTTAGAATTACAAGTTTTCAAGAAATATTTAGACTTAGTTTATGAAGTGCAGAAGCGAAGATACTTGGCAACGGGGATTATTACGGCTTGGAGCGAGGGGGGCATTACTAAAAAACCCTACTATGTTTACCAATGGATAGTTACACCGACTGCAGAATGGGTTACATCAGTTCCCGAAACACCGGTAGCATTCACTAAGGTTGCATTATCTTTTGCAGCAATTTATGATGACGGTTATGCTAGAAAACTGTTTAAAGTGTTCTCCAAAAATTATGTAAATGAAGGTTTTATCGAGGGGATTTCTGAATCTGGAGAACCAACGTTCATTATGACTATACCTTATGTCACTGATAAAACAAACTCCATGATAATCAGCGCAGCATATTACGCCTTGAAAAGGATCCACCTCAACGAAGATAAAATGGAATCCAGCTCATATTATAGAGTTATCACTATAAAAAGCCCAGAGACGATATATATGCAATTTGAGAAAGACGGAGATTGTAAAATATTGCAAGGCTCTATAAACAATACGTTTGATATGCTTTTGATCCCCATTTCTGAAATCCCAATAGATATGGTACTAAGATGGGTCGTCGTGAGATATGAATCAAGCTCGAATTCCAACTTTCGATACAATGCATATATCATAGATGAAGATTTACTTATTCATAGAGGCCCAACATTTATCTCGCATAAGGAATTATTGTCAGATGCCTATAGATTTGACATACCTGGGCAAATAATCCTTGATGATATGTTAAGGAAATGTATAATCAAGCATCCTGGAAACATTTCTATCCCAGCTATAATATTCTTGAAGAACCCCGAGGATGTTGGCGGCTTTAAACTATTTAGAGTTTTAGAATTAGAGCTCGTCTTTAGTAAAGAAACTCCACGTATTCCATATCCCACACATGTACTTTATTATCTTCTGCTATGTTTTAATATTGTATACGTGGTTCTTCCACTCCTTATAACATACGTAATAATTAAACAAAGAAATCTATCAAAGGAGCTTTACATATCGTGTCTACTAATAGCTTTAGTTATAAGATTGACAGCGGCGCCTTTTTACGCTCATCCATATGATATGGAAGTCTGGAGATTTGCAGCAAGAACATTCTATGAGAATGGTTTGGTTAGGCCTGATCTTACCCCCTCTCCAATTACTTATTACACGTCTATAATCGGTTATGCTCCATATTATCTCCTCAAACTTTTAGGATTTAAAGATAGAGTATATTTCCACCACACGATCTTCATATACGAGAACATGTTCCTGAAAATCCACTATATAATATTCGATTTTGTTATAGCTTACATATTATATAGACTCATTAAAGACAATGTTTTTGACCCCTCCTTACCCCCAAGTTCTGCTGCACTGATCTTTCTCTTCAATCCATTATCTATATGCTTATCCTCAGTATGGGGTCTCTACGAATCTATCGGCCTAGCTTTTCTTTTAGCAGGATTATATCTTATGTTGAAGGGTAGGTACATTCTTTCTTCGCTCGTCTTTGGATTAGCATCAGCTACGAAGCTTTATGGTTTCCTAGGGCTAATTCCATTGATAATTTATATGGTAAAAGCTAGAAAATATGCATATATTATGGCCGCTATATCAGTGCATTTAGCTGTATTCATTTCACTCTATATACCGCTATCCTCATGGAATATATATGAAGCAGTTCAACATATTCTAGGAACTACAGGTCTGCTGGGAAGGCTCGGATTAGCTTCTTCCACCGACTTCGTCCCAGGTACATCCTATATGATGCTCCTACAAATGCTCGGGTTGAAAGTATCTCCTACCGCTCTCTATATCATATCTGGCATGGCCCTATTAATCTGCACTCTTCTACTTATCAAACAAGTGCGCGTAGAGGCTGAATCACTATATGCTGTAATAGTATGGATGACGCTGGCTTTCCTAGTGATATACCTCTTCTTCTTCAGGGTGTATCCTCAGTATTATCTTTGGATAATCCCCCTTCTAATACTCATGTCCTTTAGGACGGGGAGCCCGTCATACCTTATTCTTGGAACAGGTCTGAGCGCATACATCAGCCTCTTCATTGTAAATGGTCTAACCCTCATAAGTGGTGAGGAAAGATACATAATATTAACAGAGTTACTTAAAGATTCTACAGCATTTAATTCAGCCACATCAGTTTTCACAATCCTTATACTCATAGCTATATTCAATTCTAGGTCTCCATTCTTTCAAGACAGCCGAAAATTACTCACCATAATGATCTCTTCAGTTACTGTCATGATCCTCCTAGCTTATATTCTCCTAAGCACTCTAGCCTAAACTTTACTTCTAAACATTGATTGAAGTTTACTAAGTTGAAAGAAATTGCTGGCTTAACTCATTACACCAAACTGGAAAAATAAACTCGATTTGAAAAGTGTGAAGGAGGCTCGATAACCCTTTATGAAAAAGCTCATTACCACTATGGATCTGCTCTGAGTTAGCTCATGAGCATTAAAAATTATATAGAACTAGGAGAAATTATTGACAACATGTGTGGTCTCTACTATAGGGTTGGTAGAGCCACCGGATTGGCTTTACTTAGTATAATGATTCTAATTTCATCATTTAATTTAGTCCCAGCCCCTCTTCCGACGGGTATAGTATTATATCAGCCGGGGGAATTAACTTCTTTTACGCAATCGTCTTCAAACTATTCTAGAGATGAATGGCTAAACTTGGCTAGGATAGCTTGGAGATATTATAAGAATACCGTTGATTGTTCAGGGACCGGACTGCCGAGGGCAGGTTTTGGGTGGCCATATTTTACACAATGGGATTTAGCTCAGTACCTCTTTGCGACTATGAGTGCGGCCAAGCTTGGTATAATCCCGGTGGATGGTGTTTGCGGAGCGAAGGATAGGATTCGGAAAGTCGTTGATTGGCTTAAGTCGGCGGAGCTGTCTCCGAACAATCAGATGTATCTCTGGTATAGGCAGTCAGATGGAAAGCCAGCCAAGGAGATAAGTGATGTAGAGACGAATATTTCTGATTATGGCTATTTCCTTATAGCATTAGCTAGGGTGAAAGATTTCTATCCAGAAGTCGCTGGAGATATAGACTATGCTATTCTTACGAGGATAGATACCAAATCGATGGCTAATAGCGAGAATGCTTGGAGACAGGCTGGAGGACTGTTCAAATACTTTGTTGCACATGGCTTTAAACTGTTTGGATTCGGTAACAGCACGCAAGTATCTAATGCATTGAAAATATTAAAACAAGCATATGATACCCGGAGAGTTACAACGTATGGTGTAGAGCTGCCTGTCCTATCTATCACTACGGAGCCTCTTGTCCTTGGCGTATTCACACTAGATAATGACCCGCTTCTATTAGATTTAGCGTTAAGAGTCTACATTGCTCAGCAGAGAAGATACGAGAATACTGGAAAATTTACAGCATTTACTGAGGGGAATACGGGGCTTGATTACCCAAACTACGTATATGAATGGATAGTTACGGGAGATGGCAAGACGTGGGTTGTTTATCCTCCAACCACTCCTATAATATTCTTTAAAGCAGCTATAGGACTTCATGCAATTTTTCCAAGAAGCTATACTAGGGCCATGCTTGATTATCTCCTTTCAAAATTTACAGACCTGACTAACGGATTCCAGCTCGGGGTGGATGAAAATGGTAGACTTGTAGATTACTGGGTGGACTCAACTAATGCTATAACATTAATGGCGGCAGAATATGCTATAAGGAGGATGGACACGCCATCTCTTCAAAATTATCCAGCTTTCTGCTCCCTTAGCAGTGGCGAGCTCAGCGCAGCGATGGTAATAGGAGATACGAATCCGCACGGGCTTTACATGTGGCGTGCATATACGATAGACGTGATAGGAGGTATCAGGGTTGGATATAGACTTGGCCGAGAATTCAATACAGGCGATCTAATTCCATACCTTGATACACAAGTGACCTCATCAGACAATGAGGCTTGGAAAGTTGATTTTGCCTGGCAGCATCTAAAGAATTTCAAATGCATCATATCTATAGGCGGCCCAGCTGTTAATATGTTATCTTATAATCTTGAACGATCACTAGGTGTACCTTTCTTCCTAACTTGGATTAATGGAAGGCCATATATAGAATCCAATTTGACCGGGAGCTTATACACGTATGCTGACGATTTTTCATGGGACTATGGGATAATCTCTATCAGTACTCATAATGGGGTATACTTCATTTCAGCATGGGGGCTTACACATCAAGGAACGCAAGCGGCATCAATGCTTCTTAGATATAAGGGGGAAAAAGTAAATGGAGTTCTTGATGGCCTTGCAATAATATTCAAGTGGGAAGATTATAATCAGAATGGCATAGTCGACCTAAATGATACTATAACCCTCGTGGAAAGATGGAATCCTGCTTAGCCTTTACAATCATATAACTACATATTAGAAAGCTATCATGCGGATAACAATAATTTATCCACGGCTTCATACGATAGGCGGCTCCTCAAAGTTAATCGTAGAGGCCGCAATTGAGCTTGCTTCCAGAGGTCACATAATCCAACTAATATGTGGTAAATGTCACCCATATTGGTATAAGAAATTAAGGGGTAATATGGGTATATTTGTAGAAGAGTTGGGTGTACGCTTTGATAATCCAATCTCTTGGTTAATGAGTTTAGAGCTTTCTCGGAAGTTGAGCATGATGATTGATGCCTCATCTCAGGCAATTATAGCATCAGGTTTCCCTGCTTGGATCGCCTCTTCTATGATTCCACGGGGTGGCAAAATCATTATAAGTTATCTCCAAGACGCTCCACCGGTGTTGCATGATCGTGATGCGTGGGATAAACTACCGATGCATCTATGTATGTTTTATAAGTCTATGTCTAGACTTTATGGAGAAGTTGATAGAGAAGCTTTGATATCGAGCGATTTAATAATCACAAACAGCTTACTCTCAGCTAAACTTAATTCAAGGGCATATGGTATTAAATATGATAGGATAAAGGTGATCTATCCGGGAATAGATGTAAAAACATTTAGCAGGGACGTGGACGTCCCAAATATACTGCGAAAAAGGAAAAGGGATATTGTATTCTTACCTAATGGGGCCTCTCCTTGGCGCAGACCTGAAATAGTCCTAAAGGCCATTCAGAATCTGAAGAATGTGTTAGCAATCTTTACGGGCGCATCAACTCTAGAGCTTAGGAGGGTAGCTCAACTAGCCAAGAAACTAGATATTGAAGAAAAAGTGGTATGCTTGCCTCAACTTTTAGAGCCGGAGATGAAATATATGTATTCTATTGCCTCAATAGTTATTTCAATAGCATATAGAGAATCCTTCGGTTTAACTGCTTTAGAGGCTCTAGTAATGGGGGCTCCCGTAATAATTTCACAAACTAGCGGGGTATCAGAAATTCTACAGCATAAAGTCCATGCATTGCATGTAAACCCTAATGACCATGCCCAACTTGCCTCATATATAGAAGATTTACTAACCAACAGTCAACTTGCTGAGAAGATAGTGAGAAATGGTAGGTTAAAAGTATTAAATGGATTTACCATTCAAAGCTTCGTCAATTCATTAATTGAAGAAATAGTATCATTCCAAAAATAAAGTCAAACCCCCTACGATCCTAGTAACAATACATGATAATTTCTAAAAGGTTCCTTCTTCAGTCCAAGAGCTTTATAAAATTAAAAGGTTTTGAACAACACCATCTTCTATGTGATAAATGTTTATATAGGGTGTATAAGTAACTAGTACTATCATGTTCTGTGAGCCTTATGGCTCAGGTGAGCATACGTCTGAATGCTTGGCCGTTAAGCTTCTGGATGAGTTGAGGGATGCTGTGTTGCATGTTAGGAGGGCTAGGAAGTGGTTTCTAGTAGACCCCCTGACTAGGGCCTTTGTTAAGGCATGCATGATAATGAGGCTTGCTAGGGTTAAGAGCATCCTACTAATGAAGGCCATAATCAAGGCCATTAAAGAGCTTAGGCGGATAGCATCCCAGGAGTATAGGCTTGTTGAGATCGGCCTCCCCGAGGCTTGGAGGCTCTCAGACCTCGCATCAAGCTGGGGCCATAAAAAGGCCAGAGAATGGAAAAACAATAAAGCATACATAATACTACAGGCACTAACACTACAATGGCTCTCAAGATTATTCAGTGGTATAGTAAGTATCTAGATAGTTACGTAAGCCTTTCAGCATGCATAAAGTAAAGAAGCATGTATCAGGGTTAATCTTGGAATGCGTCAAGCAGAAGGCATTGTTGGCTTCATGACTCTGGAGCATACGGATACTGGGAAAATTATACCAAAGAAATGACATTAGCAATGTAATGGTGTTTCCCATGAAGATTTGCATGCTTGCTCCAGAATTTCTTCCGGTTTGGGGTGGCGTAGGCACATATATAGTTGAGTTGGTCAGGCATTTACCAAAGAATATTGATGTCCATGTTGTGACACTAGATCGTGAAGGCTTTGGAAAAGAGAGAATATCCACATCTGATTATGATCTCTCAAAATACTTCGGAGAAAATGTTCATGTTCACTTTGTTTGCAAAGCTAGTGATACGTTCTTTTATAATGCCAAGTTTCAGTACGCATGTCTGAGATACGTCCCCAAACTTGTGAAAGAGGAGCAAATCGACCTTATACATTCTCATACAGCCCATATGCCTGATCTGTTACTGATGTTTCGAAAGCTCAACACGCCGACAATTACAACTGTGCACACAACCATAAAATCACAGCGACTTGGAACCACGCTTTCTAATAGAAAATTCTATGAATGGGAATGGTCGGAAAAAATGACATATCTAACATATCCGGCTTTAAGGCTCGCTGAAGAGGTATATTTCAGGCGAAAACGGTTTTATATAACACCCTCTTGTTGGATGAAAAACTGGCTTGAAAATAACTTTCACATTAATAGAATCAAGGTTATACCTAATTCGGTTGATGTAAATGACTATGAATTAGTGAGAAAGCGTGTAATTGCAAGCAATTTAGTTTCAGAAGAGCTTAGAAATAGGCGAATAGTTCTTTATATAGGGAGATTGTTGGCGATGAAAGGAGTAGATATTTTCATAGAAGCTATTCCGGAGATCTTGAATAAAGTTGGAAAAAATGAGGTTCTTTTCGTATTTGCAGGACCAGGCGATAGAGTCAGATATATTCGCAAAGTCAAACAAATGAATATCGAATCCTATTGCTTATTCACTGGGTCTATATCTAGGGAAGATGTAATTTATTTGATAAGTATAGCCGAAACTGTTGTCGTACCCAGTTTTATTGAAAATGCACCATACGTAATTTTGGAATCAATGGCATGTGAAGTGCCTGTAATAGCGACCAAAGTAGGAGGAATTCCAGAGATTATAGAAGACGGGTATAATGGCTTACTTGTAAAGCCCGGCTCCTCTACGGCATTAGCTAACGCTGTTGCAATCTTGTTAGATGATAAACAACTTCGATATTCGCTTGGGAAAAGAGCAAAAGAGACTGTTAAGAGAAAATTTTCATGGGAAGTCAACTTGCCCAAGTATATTGAAGCCTACTCTGAGGCTTTAAATTCATGAAAGTACTTTTGGTTGCTTCCAGATCTCATAACGTGAATACTAATAGATGGAACTTAGATATGACTATCAATATTTAAATTTACACGGACAACTTTTCTGACAAAAACGATCAATAATTAATCTTATATGTCAGATCTCAGAGTTTTACATATAGTTCAGACCCCCCTTGATTTTGTTGGTGGCCCAGCCACGTATGTTTGTGAACTATCAAAGCATTTGTCAATGAGGAGAGTAAAAACTGGAATTATCTCACCAAAGCCTATGAAGTTTAACGATGAAATAAAATCTTTAAGCAATGATTATGGAGTTGAACTCCATTATGTGGATTTTAGCATTTTTCCCCCACTCCTTAGAGTGCCATGGTTTTTCAGCGCAAAGTCGCATAAATTAATTTCACAAATAGTCAAAAATTATGATGTCGTAAATATTCATGTGGAAAGCACGTTCCTTCAACTACTAGCGAATACATTTAATTCTTTGAAGGTTATATCGACAATTCATGGCATATATCCTTATGAGGATGTTGAAGTACTAAGACACGAGCCTTTAAATTTCTACAGGTTTTTTCGATTGATGTTTATCTCACCGCAACATTATATTACTCTACGGGAACATATCATAAGAGGCGGTATTATAATAGCCATTGCAGATTTTCTTGCGGAAATAGTCCGTCACATGTTTAAAGTTAGTAAGGCGAAAATTTGTGTTATACCAAACTCTGTCAATACTGATATATTCAGGAGCATTAGAAAGGATCTAGCCTTAGCCATGGTTAACGAAGTTTTGGCTAAAAAGGGTTTCAATAGGACGTTAGATGATGAAGATAATGTAATTCTGTTTGTGGGCCGCTTAGATCCGCTTAAGGGCTTACATTTGCTGCTGAGGGGTTTAGCTAGGATGCAATCTAAGTCTTGGATGCTTTTAGTTGTTGGTGCTGGTTCGCATGGTTATGAAAGATATCTAAAGAATTTATCCTTTAAGCTTGGCTTAATCGAAAAAGTATTATTGATCGGAAATGTTTCTCATTTTAAATTACCTTACTTTTACTCAATAGCACAAGTTTACGTGCTTCCTTCAATGTTTGAAGGACTGCCCGCAACAATCCTTGAAGCTATGGCGTGCGGTACACCAGTAATAGCCACGAAAGTTGGTGGTATACCGGAGGTTATATCTAATGGTTACAATGGCTTACTACTGAATTCTTTATCAGAAGATGAGATTAGTCAAGCGGTAGAACGACTATTAATTGATTCCAGTTTTAGAAAAAGATTATCACAAAGAGCCTTAAGAACCATTCAAGAAAAATTTTCTTGGAAAATATCTGTAGAAAAGTACATAAAGCTTCTAAGTAAGATAATATGAAGAAGTCCAAGTTTCCCTTGGATAATTTAAACGTACTCGCCTTCTCCGGCCCTGATGGTACAGGTAAAACTTCGTGTGCAAAACTCATGGCAAACTTTCTCTCTAAAAATGGTTATCATGTAAAACATGTATGGATTAAAAATATGCACGGTATAGCCTTTTTACTCATAACATTCTTAGGTAGATTAAGCCCTAGCCGTGTCGTTAGATCCACTTCTGGCACTTTTGTTACAAGTAGCATGGCCAAATATAGGAAAGTGTGGTTATGGATAGAACTTGCTGGAATATTGCTTAAAATGCTTGGTATAAAGGCTTACTTATTCGTATTAAAGCTTGGCTCTAGAAAAACAATCCTAATTGCAGATAGATATCTTCTAGACTCAATGGTTCATATAACTATCTCCCTAATACTTTTGAAGAATAAAAATGGTTTATCATTTAAATTGTGTGATCTAGTAAATAACTTGCCTTTCAAGATTTTACGTTCGTTCTTACTCAGATCAACTTTTACCATTTTCCTTGACGGTGAAGTACCTGTTTTACTAAAGAGAAATATTATGGCCAATAAGGCAGACCCGTACGGATATATGGTCTTGCAGAGACATTTATACAAGGAGTTGGTAAGGATTCTAAAAATCCCTTGCGTGTACATCAATACGACAGGGAAGTCATTAAATGAAGTATGCTCTGAGGTTTTAACGATATTAAAAGAAAAGAGGGAGAACAAATATTTTGCCATCCAATAACAGAGTTTTAATGATAGGCGTGGACAGTCTTGAGATAAACATCCTAAATGATCTAATTAGCAATAAAGCATCTAAAGGTTTTTCATTTTTCTTCGAAAGCGGATCTTCAATCCCTTTAAGAAGTACTTTCCCACCTGATACCCTGCTCGCCTGGCCGGCAATTTACACCGGCCTGCTACCCCAAAGATTTGGCTTGAAACCGGAGCCGGAAAGTCCCTTGGCTTTAAGGATTAACAGCTATCTAATAAGAAACAAACTTTTAGGCAGGACTTTTTGGGATATCGCGTCCAAGAGTGGTAAAAAAGTATGCATAGTTAATCCTATTTTTGCATATCCTCCATGGAAGGTTAATGGTTTAATGGTCACAGGGCCAAGTTTTGGGTTAAAGGGCCCGACAATATCACAACCAACTAGAGACGATCTACTCCGCTATAGACTTGGCACATATGGTCGTACACCCCTACTACCTCATGAGTATAAGGAAACTCTAAGAGAAGCTGTTGAGCAGCTGAAGGGCGTCTTCTCTCTAGCATACAAGCTATTTAACGAAGACTTATATGATATCATGTTCGTTGCTGACTACACTCTCGACAGGATTCAGCATTATTATTGGCGATATTGCGATCCAAAGGATCCCTTGTACCCAAAATTTATGAATATTTTTAAAGACACCATTATTAACTATTACAGGATTCTCGACTCTATAATATGGAAATTCATTAATAGATTTTCTGACGATTACACGGTGATAGTCCTTGGCGATCATGGACATCGCAGAAGGCCTTTGAGACTGGTTTCCATTGATAAATTCCTGAACCCTAAAGTTCAAAACAAATATAGATATGTAGAGCTTTTTAAACATCTAGCCATGTTATTTGCTTACTACGCAAGAATAGACAATTTGTCTTATTGGTTCATTAGAAAGATGCAAGAAGGAGGATTCTTGGGAAAACTGGTGACGAAGAAGGATTTTAGCATCACCATTGAGCATACCATCCAATCGATTGAAGAATTTGGCCTGAAAGAATTTATAGGGCTGAAATTACATGATAGCAATAAATCAAAAGAGTTTATTGATAAGATTAAGAAGATTTTGATGAATAGCGGCCTTGCTGAAATTGCTTTTACCCCATACGAATATTATGATGTTTCTGAACCACTAGAATTTGAGGCGGACCTCTATGTGAAGCTAAAAGAAATTGGGAACATGCAGAGCTCAAACTCCTTCCTTACATTACCTAACTTCACTAGAAGGATAATATCCGGCGGTCACTCAATGTTTAGCGTCTTCCTAGCCTATGATTCAAGGAAGGGGATATCTTTCAAGGCTCCATTTATGCGGGTACAAGATGTTGCGCCCAGCATACTCAGTATTGCAGGGCTGAAGTCTGAAATAAAGTTTGACGGCTTAAACATGATCCATCATGAATGATGTAATTGCTGTTGTAATCGGAAGACACACAGAAGAACCACTCATTGAGGGGGGTGGAGTGATCGTCCATCAAACAGCAAAAGCCCTCAGCAGTCTAGGCATTCCAACTTACTTAATATCCTTGAACTACTCTAAGGATACTAAGAATACTAGTTTAATTAAGCTTAAAACGATTAATAAAGGCTCGATTAATGAGATAACGTTTAAAATAGGCTTTCTCTCGCAAGATGATGTCCTGAACAATGCTCAGGCAATGATGATATCAAATTTTGTAGAGATTATTACAACTCCACTGCCAGCATTTCATTTCCTTAAAAAACTTAGTAAGCGAGCTAAACATGTTTTCGTGTTTATCGCAAATGCCAGTAAGCTTGCAGGCCACGGTATAGCAATGCTTTCCACACTAAACATTCCTAATGTTACAGAGGTCTTAATGTTGTTCAGGAGGGACGAACTTCATAGATTGACTTTGAGGCTGCTTAATCCGAAGATAATCTTCGCAACTTCGAGGGAGCTTCAAGTTCTAGCTCACAAAGAGCTAGGCGGAAAAAATAAAAAATACTTCTTTGCATACCCGCCTGTAATAGAAACTGATCAGGAAAGCACTAATGCCTTGAAGTATAAATTGAGTCCCACAATAATGTACTTAGGAAGAGTGAGCGAATTACGCTTTCCACTCAAATCCCTTAAAGAGATCGCTTTAAAGCTGAAAGAAAGTAGTGGAGAAATAAAGCTTATAATAGTGTTTCCTCCAGAAAAGCCCTCCATATCATGGTTTCTAGAAGCAAGAAAGATTGTCAAAAAGTTAGGATTGTCTAACCGCGTAATATTCATTCCTCGAATACTTGAAAAGCCCGAGAAAATATCGCTCCTAAGGAGTGCTGGGATTTTCATATATCCGGGGGAAACAACAGCAGCAATCGAGCCTCCGCTATCCGTCCTAGAAGCAATCACCTTTGGTCAATACTTAATAACAAAGGGCTTCAACTCTACAAGAGAATTAGTGAAACAAACAGCAGGACAAATATGCAAGAATTTTTCAGCATTAAAAACGCTAGACGAATATGTAAACGAAGCTAAGCGGGTAAATGACATTATATCCCAATGGGCGAGTAAGAATTTAAGTCATGTAAAATTCACTAGAGTTTGTGGAAACGTTATTTATGATTTGTTATAAAAACAATATTCGGGTGTTTTGTATTTAATATTGTTGACAGAAATATTTCGTCTTACTCTTTGAGATCAAAAGAAATGTTAGAGAATAATTTTTACTTAATAAAGTAAAATGTCTGCCTGAGCATAGAGCCCTTGACTTTCACTAAAATAGTACCTTAAAAGCTAGGTTCTTTTTAACTAATTCTTAAAATTCCGGAAGTAATAAAATATTGTCAGGTTATGAGCATGGAAAAATTAATAAAATGTTTGTCTGGGTCTTGTCGAGTAATTTAACTAAGGGATTAGAATATAGAACTTACTTAGCGATAATTTTTCTTTCTAGCATTTTACTTACAATTACAGGTTATTATGGATCCTTAATTCTTATAGAATCCTCAACTTTATACCTTGTTTTTCTCGTACTAGTTGCATCTTCAATAATTATATGGCTAGCGATAGATAACGTTTTTTCGGATATACTAGTAATTTGTATGTTGATGTCTCTTTTTACCTCTATTCAACTTATAATGCCTACAACATTTGTTGGATGGGATATTAATGGTGAATGGAGAATTTTTAACGTAGTTTTTAACAACCAAAAGTGGTATCCGGATCAACCACAGCATCTATATAATACGGTGCTTAGCATCACAATATTACCCTTGATATTTCAAGAAATATCTGGGTTGAGTAGTTTTTATTTCATGAAATACTTTAGTAGTGTAATATACGCTTTAGCCATTTACTTAGTTTACAAGTTAACAGATAATATTTTCCCCAAACTGTATCGTGCTATTGGACTAATATTACTTCTCTCGCAAATTCAAACGTATAGCGAAATGACTTCGATTTCACGGCAAGAAATTGCACTTTTCATTTTAGCAGTTGCTTTTCTTTTTTTAATTAAAGGAAAATGTGTTGGCAGTTCTGCTTTTTTGCTGGCTTCTGCAGCATTAATGCATTATAGTTCATTTTTCATGATTATAGTAGCTATACTTGTTGGTATAATATCCATTAGATTTTTTAACTTTGAAAATGTTAGAGGTTTAGCATTATCATTTTTAGTAGCATGTATAGCTGGCTTCCTATGGTACTCCTACATCGTATGGACAGGGGTTTTAAGTAAATCTGCTTTAATTATTTACGATATTCTTTTTGAGATTGAACATTATTTAACAGGAAAACCAATAAGTCCTCCTGGAATATCTGTCCTGATGAGACCTTTTAATGAGCCAAACGTTTTCGCGTCAATCTTACATTATATCTCCAAATTTCTAGGTGCTTTGTTCTTCGTATTGTTACTGTTTGGATTTATCCTAGCGCTTAAGCTAGAAACTAAAAAAAGAACTATTAAATCACGATATGTTATTTTCACATTAGGCTTTCTTGCAATATTTTTAATCTCACTCTCTTCGAATTATGTTGCATCAACATTAAATCTCTCAAGATTTATTTCAACATCATTAATTTTTCTAGCTCCTTACATAGGATATAGTACTTTTGGTTTAGTGGGTCGTGTTACGAAGAAATTCTTATTTTTTAAAAAGGTTATTTATTTGATAACGTTCTTAAGCGTTTTAACTTTTTTCCTTATTCAGTCGGGAGTTCTCTGGGAAATATCCGGTTCGAATACTGGAACCTTTCCTCTTAGATCCTTTTGGTGCATTCGATATGGAGATGCTAAACAAGCATATGAAGCTAGCATATTTCTGGGTACAGCCGCGGATAACGTTATTTCAGCATTTATAATAGATTATTTCCCAAAGCATAGCAAATTAGATTTTGACATAGGCTCTTACATTAGATATTTTAGTGTCTACTCTAATTATATTTACCAGGTGCAAAGACATGATAGTTATATCTTCTTAAGTATAGCAAATATTAGAAGTGGTTTATGGATTAAAAATGGTGAAGCTTTAGAACTTAACAAATTGTTAACATTAGAGAATGAGACCCTGATTTTCTCTTCTAGTAATGCATTAATATTGAGGCGGCGATAAAAGATATCCGATGAGAGTGGTGTAAATGAAAGTTGCCATTTTTAATGGTGTAAGCCCAAGGTTTAACCCGGGTGGTGCTGAAAGAGTTGCAGAAAGTATAGCTCGTGAACTAGTTAAGAAACAAATTAACGTTGTGTTAATTCATACGGATAACCGAATTTTGTATCCAATGTCTTTTCATACTTCTAAGCATTATAAAATTATTTACTTGCCATGGAGAAGAGGATGGAGTTTGCTCTGTTTATCAGTTGGAAGGTTCATTAAGAAGATGCTCAAAGAATTTGACATATTACATGTACATAATTATTCATTTTCTTCGCTTTGTAATGATAAAACAATTTTCACCTATCATGCGCCAAATGATGATTACTTATTTAAAAGGGTATTAATAAAAGATGCTGTAATGAACTCCGCTATAGTTACTACTCCTTCGCGCAAAATAGCTTGGGATTTAAGTAGACGTTTTGGCAAAAAAGTAGTCACAATACCTAATGGAGTTGATACTTCTACATTTCGACCGCTTGGAATTGCTCCTGAGGAAAGAATGGTGTTGTTTGTTGGTCGTCTCACGCCCTATAAAGGTGTAGAGACAGTCATTAGATTAGCTGAAGTTCTTCCGGATGTCAAATTCACTATAATAGGTAGTGGTCCTCTTTCCGGCTATGTTGGTCTAAAGGCGATAAAACTACCTAATTTAAAATTCATAGGATTTGTGGATGAACCCCTGAAAGTTTATTACTACAATAAAGCAATGATTGCTCTATTTCCCTCTCTGGTGGAAAACTTCCCATTAACTGGGCTTGAAGCCATGGCATGCGGCACTCCTGTAGTGGCATCACGAATTGGATTTAGTGAATATATTAAAGATGGATATAATGGAGTGTTAGTGGATCCAAAAAATATAGAGGAGATTTCAGATAAAATTACTGAGTTATTAACAAATAAAGAATTTAGAGATTTTATTAGAAGAAATGCTCTTTTGACTGCTCAAGAATTTAATTGGTCGGTGATAACTCAAAAATATATTAACCTTTATCTTGAAATAATATAATTACTTAGTCTGTGCATGTTCTAGCATTATAAAGATGCAAGTATTTGATTCTTTTGAGAAAACTATAATTGATTCAGATGATCCTAAGAAGGTTCTGTTGACCCGTGTAGTGGTGTTGAGCAATAGCATGAATAACGCCACCACTCAGGTTAACAGAACTCCTAAGAGAAAAAATTTAAGTAAAAGTCGATAAACTTCATATGAGTTATTTATGATCAAACGAGTGTTGTTTGTTTATAGCAAATCAAGTAGATTTAGGACTTTTGGTGATAATATTAGAATCATGAGTATTCTTCATAATTTAAGGAAGTGCGACTCCCTTGAAATAATCGAAGCACCAATTCCTACGTTTAGTTTAGAAGATCCAAAAAGTTCAATAACATATTTACACAATATTTTTCCATCAAACCCTTTAAACATAAGAAGTTATTTCTACACATATAAATCCTTTAGGTTATGGTTAAGGCTGAATGCCTCGTTAAATTATCTAAGAAAAATAATAATGCAAATGAAGCCTTATGTGGTGCTTGCTGAAACTTCCTTACTAGGATGGATATGCACCAAAATATGTAACGAATTAAATATACCTTGTATTATAGATTGCCATAGTATATATTTTGAAGAAGTGAAAATTTCAGGTTATTATTGTTGGAAACTCGTAAAAACCTTAGAAGTTGAGGCATTTAAGAAATGTGATAAATTAATTGTTGTTAGTGATACAATTCGAAGATACATTTGTGAAAAATTTGAAATCGATCCGGAAAAAATCATGGTCATTCCGAACGGAAGTGATCCTCAAAAGATTACTGCGCAATATGACCTTCCAATAAAAGTTATTTACTCTGGAATTTTTACTCACTGGGAAAATGTGGACAAATTTTTGGATCTAGCCAAGCAAAGCAAACATGAACTATTTCGATTTTACTTGGTAGGAGACGGTCCGCTTAGAAAATATCTGCTTTGCAGAATAAAAAGGGAAAGCATACCTGTATCTTACCTAGGATATGTCCCTCGGTCACAGCTTTTTAACATTCTAGCACGTATGCAAATTGGTATGTCAACAAGCACAAGGATGGGCGCTATGCCAATAAAAGTGTTTGATTACATGGCACTAGGACTTCCAGTAGTAGTCCCAAAAATTGATGATTTAGGTGAAATAATAGAAAAGAACGATTGCGGAATAGCAGTAATATGCGATGACGTAAACAAATATATGGAAGCATTGAACGACTTATCTGATAGAAGGATTTGGTTTAGAAAATCTCAAAATGCGGTGAAGGTAATACGCGAAAAGTTTAACTGGACTAAATTAACAAAACCTCTCATAGACCTTTTATTAACCATTTAATACACGGCAATACTATATTAATTATAATGTTAACTCACTTGCGGCTTATTTCTTCTTATTCGCTAAGGCTTATACAAAAGCTAAGAAGCTCATTCTTGGTTATTGTGAGATTCTTCCACCCGCTAGTGCACGATTATGATCGCATCGCCCATTTCAAGATTTAGGATTCTTGTAGCTGTTCTCTCGATAGTGATCTCTTTGGTGGTCTTTCTTCTTGCTAGCCTCTATTATCGGCCTTATCCTGCTGGGCTCAGGCTTGTGGATATTTCCTTCTGGATACTCTTCTTAGGCTCTGTGGCCGCTGGCCTTCTAGACATCTCGCTATTTTGGAGGAAGAGCCCCCTGCTCTCAACAATATTATTCACGATCCTTGGCACGAGTATCGTCATTATTGCTAGGGTTTCTTCAGCAATTTATAGTCTCCTAAAGACAAGCTTCTATATACAGCTCATTGGGGGCTCAATAATAGATGAAACCTCCTATAAGTTAGCCTCCATAGGGATTCTTGGATCATTTATGGTAGCGGCATCCACGGCCATGAATACGGTACAGGGGGAGCCTATAGTTTTTCGCGAAAGCCCAACCCTCCACTCCCTGCTAACATGTGTGGCAAAGGCTTTCAGCAATATTGGGCCAAGAACACTCTACATAATCTCCTTCATCATAGGTTTTGCGGTAAGGCTCTATCCAGAATTAAAGTATCTGGATCTTCCAATAAGCTGGGATACACTTGAATACATATCTGTTGCCAGGGACTTCGTGGAGAAGCCGAAGATCTTAACAACATATCTATGGCTTGGCGGGTGGAGGAATCTCCCACCACTATTAACTTGGATCCCGGGCCTCCTAGCGCTAGCGGGCATTGACTCATGGATGTTCTTCAAGATCTATCCACCGATCTCGATAGGGGTTATGTCCATGATTACCATGGCCATAGCTTATAGGCTCTCGAACTCTAAATGGATAGCGCTCGCATCCTCGCTACTAATGGTCTTCAACCCCTACATACTGGGGCAGAGCCAGCAATGGCATAGACACGTCCTCGGGGTAATAATGCTCCTAGCATACCTCTATCTCTGCGAGAGGAGGGCAAGGCCCATACATAGAGCATCCATACTAATTATAGCTGCACTGTCTTACGAGCCCGCAGCCGTAATCGCATTACTACTCTCAATAGCGGAGGCGGTAATGTCTAGGGATCGGGGAAGTAGGGGCATATTCGCTCTCTCCACAGCCATATCACTAGCAGCGCTACTATGGTACATAGGATTCCCCCAGAGGCCCATAATGGCTCTAACATCATCAGGGGTTTATGTTGCTGGCAACATGGAATATCGCCCCGAATCGGCATTAAGCTACACCATAACATGTATGCTTCTCCTAACACCATCACTCGCAATAATCCCCATATGGAGGCGTATAGACTGGAGGGCAAGGCTCTCAATAATAATGCTCCTCACAGCATTCCTACTACCGATACTCAGCATTATCGCGCCCGTGGATCAGCATAGATGGTTCACAATGCTACTAACCATAATAACACCGTACATGGCTGTGGGCTTGGCAACGCTCAACAAAAGAATCCTCACACTGATAGTGATATGCGTCTTGATTCTAGGCTCAGCATACCCATTCACGGAGCAGGGCTTCACACATTTCAGAATATGGCCGAAAGCATCCATAGCCCCGGCAGAAGGCTATCCATGGAGGATGGAACCCGCCATAGCAAACATTACAGACATCGAAAATGCGGCAGAAATAATCAGAACAAGCGGAGACGTGGCCCTAGTCGGGCTACGCCTATATCCACAGCTCCACCTATACATAAGAAACCCAGTAAACATCATAGCCCTGGATAAAGACCCCACATTACACACAACAATAAGATACATGATCTCCAAGAACCTGACGAGGACGCTCGCCATAACAACCATAAACATGTCCAAACAATTAGAGGAATTCAAAGAAAACCCAGACATCTATAACGTAACAATATCCCCACAACTAGGAAAAGAGAAAATCGTGAGCATAGATAGGATAAGATGCGAGACCATATACAGAGGAAACACACTCAGTATCTACATCATCGAAGTAACTGAAAATAAAAATGAGATCTCAAGGGGCCCTCTAGACTTTCCTATCATAACTGGTCTTCCTACCCTGAAGGGCGAATTTGGAAACCGATCGCCATCCTGTCAAGATTCGTAGGAACATTATTAAGACCGGCTTTAAGATTGCTCATGATGGATTAAGTAAGATATTTTTATAGGGGGTTTTATAGGGAACACGATGGAAGATAAAATCACAAAATCGCTCGTGGATTTCCTAGAATATTTCCTTGTAAAAATCTTCGGAAAAGAGTTTATTAAGAGTGAATATGGTAAGCTGAAAACTTATGCGCCAAAGGGTAAACCGGAAGAACTACGCTACCTTATCACTCCAAATGTTCACAGGGTTGGAAGGTGGTATGATCTATTACATACCATTAAGGAACGAGAGTATTCTTTTGACCTAAGGTTTTCTACAGATATCGAAGAATTTATGAGACTTTTACTATTCGTGTACGGTTTTGACCTGTTGGTGCGAAATGGTATACTTTCTCTTGCAGAGAAAAAGGTTATAGGGGCCCTGAGGGATAAGAACAGATTTGAGTCTTTAATATATGAAACTATAATAGCATCTAATTATGTCTCAAATGGATTCAACGTCAAATTTCCAGAGCTCTTTGGAAAGCGAGTAGACATCTATGCTGAGAAACAAAATGTAAAAGTTTATGCTGAGTGTAAAACGCTTAAAAGAAATGAAAAATACATTGATATCGCTGTTGAGATAGGTTCGTGGCTTAACGAGAAGAGGATTAATGTTTTATTAGATGTTACATTACCCAAGACGCCTAAGAAAGAGGATGTGAAGAAGGTTGGCGACCTTGTAAAGGAGGTTCTTGAAAGAGGTGAGGCGCATAGGGATGGAGACTTTAAGATATCATTTACGGAGCTACCTGAATACATACATGAACCATTCCCAATATCCATTTCAAATCCAGAGAATGTGGAATTTATATTCAGCTCTTCTCATGTTAGATTTTCGGTAAAGGGACTGGAGGTTAGAGAGCCGAAACTGATTATCCTTAGAAATCCAAGCAAGTATGAGGAAGTTAGTAGACGGTTAAAAGCTACATTAAAGGAAGCTTATAATCAACTTAAGACTGTGAAGGGACGTAATGTAATCTATATTGATGTATCAGAGGTTGTTGGAAGACCTATCCTTCAGATACCCGAGCTCATCAGCTTAACTACAGGTCCAGAGTTAATGTATGGCAGACTTGAAACTTTTGTGAGATCTTGGTTGGAAAATCATGCTGAAATTGACGCTGTAGTAATGACGGAACCAAAGCTTTACGTAGATTCTTTCGGGATTCCTTATGCTATAGTCTTAGAATCTAAAACCATAAGCTCTTACATAGCTCTAGGCTGGAGTATACTAACGGAGATTATTCCAATGCCTAAAGAAGCTTCTCCCGAAGCTCTAGTGAATATGGGGATTGAGATGGCAAAAAGAGGTCACCCTTCCCTAGCGCTTACCTGTTATAAGAAAGCTATTGAGCTGAAGCCCGACCTGAAGGAGGCATATAATAATATTGGTAAGCTTTTAACGGAAGTTGGGAGATTGGATGAAGCGCTTAAATACCTAGAAAAGGCCCTTGAACTAGATCCTGAGTATACTTCTGCCTTAATAAATAAAGGCATAGCATTAGCTGGCTTGGGTGAATATACTGAAGCTTTAAAATTATTTGATAAAGCTATAAGCTTAGATCCTAATAATGAAAAGGCTTGGTATAACAAAGCGCTCTTATGTTATACCTTGGGTAGAAATGAAGAGGCCTACAAGTGCGTTCTTAAAGCATTGAGTATAAATCCAAATTACGAGCATGCTCTAAAATTGAAGCATAAATTATTTTACTCTAGAAATTAGGGAGCAAAGATAACGATTTACCAACTATCTCCACTTAACCCAGAACCCATCACATAACATCCTGAAATTCTCGTATACATCATGAGCATCCATCTCTCAGCCTCAAGACTTGACCGCCGCAACCCATTGTATTTTTATGCGCGTGTTATGGAGCGAAAGATTTTTAAACCCTGTATTGCAACGGCTTTCGCGTTGTTGAAAAGTCCAAGCTGAGCTACGGGCCCAGATTATTCTTTCATTTTCCTCGATTTTGACGATGTTTTCAGGCTAATATATAGTTATGTGGGCTTATCTGGGCTCTTTTCAGGTGTGGGTTTTCTTTGCGGCTCA
>Ga0207433_10001714_pt1 | contig 46374 bp, 36 predicted proteins | sample YelNatPaOPGAMG01_FD_187559 | JGI IMG/M metagenome (GOLD analysis project Ga0207433, IMG submission 187559) | Hot spring thermophilic microbial communities from Obsidian Pool, Yellowstone National Park, USA - OP-RAMG-01 (SPAdes) (version 3) | ecosystem: Environmental > Aquatic > Thermal springs...
GTTCCAGGAATCGGGAAAATACAAAGGGCAATACAAAATCTCCAAACGGGGCAACCGCCATCTGCGCCGCATCCTCTATCAAATCACCGTGGGCACAATCCTTTATACCGAAATGTTTCGGACTTACTACGAGCGGAAAAAGAAATCTGGAATGAAACCCAAAAAAGCCATTATCGCAACCGCCAATAAACTCCTGCGTGTCCTGTATATCCTGCTTAACAGGAAAATCACTTTCTCCGATATTCCTCATCATCAACTACCTCCAATGGCCAATTCTTCATAGTTGACTCCTTTTAAATTAAATCAATTTTTAACTTCAACATATTTAGTATCCAGACCAAATGGTCTAAACATCTTACCACCACCGGTATAGAACCGGCCAAAGAATTCAATATAATGTAATCTCATTGTATGGATGAATCCGCCGAGGGCATTTATCACAATATTAAAACTATGACCTAAAATGAGGATGATTATTGTAAGAACAACACCAATCACCGGTACTTTTAAAACCATCCAGGCAATCTTATTAATGGTCACAGCAATACCCCCGGTAACCATTCCCAAAGCCATTAACCGAACATACGAAAGAATATTACTAACGAATGATGTGATACCGTATAATGTATAAAGACCCCAGGCAATCCGAACAAGAATCTTTTTGCTCTGTTTAAATCTTATAATTCCTGGAATGAATAAGCCCGCACTAAGATATTTGAAATAAGGAGGGAATACCCGAATAAATGATCCAAGCAGAAATAAAATTATAAGGGTCCATAATAGCTGATCAAATAATGAAGGATCGCCTGAACGATTTGAAAAGAGGATGATACCGGTTATGGATAGAAGGATAAGAACTTTTAAAACAAATAGTTTGAAAATTGTAAAATAAAGGGGCAGGCATATTATCAATACTGCCCAGGTGAGGTTTTCAAATATCGCGCGTGCATACTCCCTGTTCCTTAAGTCATCAAAGACCTCAATAAAGATTCCAAGGATAACCTGGACATAACCAATACCGAGTGATAGATAGAAAAATGGCATTGGATTGGTCAGAGGGTCAAAGAGCATAAGTTTTTTAAAATCCTTAAAAAACTTAATGCCGATTAAATCAAATAGATTCCCTGCCCATCCGCCTACCATACTCCCTGTAAATATGGTAACTATTCCACCTCCAAAGAGTATCCATAAAAGGCTCTTATCTCCAGGAACCTTACGCATAAGAAATAATGAAAATAGTGCCAGGAATATTCCATAGATTGCATCAGTAAGGCATAGGGCAAAAAAGATTGGGAAGAAAACAGCAATAAATGGAGTTGGGTCGTATTCCTTCTGGTCCGGCATACTATAAAGTCTGATCAACATCTCATATGGTGAACACCACCACGGATTTTCAATCGCCACCGGTGGTATTTCCCCGGGTTGAGGTTCAATCTTCTCAAATGCTGCAAGTTTAAATTCTTCAACAAGTTTCCTTAATTTATCTATATCCTTCTTCTTTATCCAGCCTATGATATTTATTGTCCTGGATGTCTCAGGTAATGCAGAGGCAATCCCGTTTTTTTTAAATTCGTTATCAATCCAGTCATAGATAATCTTCAAATTGATTATCTCCTGTGCGAGTTCTGATTCTTTTTTGTTTAAAATTTCTATCTGTCTGCTGATGAGTTCAATCTTCTGGGTGTATTCATCAATTAATCTCTCCGGAGTCTCCTTCTCATCTGGTAATTGGATGATCTCTATGCCCAGTTCAAACAATCTATTTTTGAATCTCTGACCATCAATCTTACGGACAAAGCATAATCCGTAGACCTTTGTTCCAAGTTTATTAACCAGTTCAAATGAAAATGGTATATTACTGATAGCCTTCTCAAGATTCTGGAATAACTCCTCAGATTTTATCTGGACCGCAATCGTTTCAACCTCTTTAAAATCCTTAAGTTCATTCAATTTATATCTTAATGGTTTATAAGGCATCAGTAACGAGACCTGATTTTTAAGTTCCAGTAATTCATTGGAAAGTCTTTCCCGTTCCTCTTTTATTCTCTCCAGTTCATTGCTAATCTTTTGAAAATCATATTTTTCTACTAAATTACTGAATTCCTTTAGCGAAAGGGGTATACGTGGGGTTACGAAATTTTCCAGAATACCCTTTTTTTGATAATGGGCGAGTTGGGAAATCGCTTCTTTTAATTTTTCCAGTTCTAAAGGTGTATAAACCTCAGTTTCCTTTAACTCGGTTATGTGGATTATTTTAAGTTTATGGAGTGTATCAATAAAATTATCCTTTATGCTTTTATGGACGATTAAGGCAACCTTCTCTAATGGGACTCTGGCCATTTCAATAACATCTCCTGAACTACTTCAATCGCCTTATTCTTAGACTTTTTTACTTTTTCATTTAACTCTGAAATCTGCTCTTTGTATTCTTGTTCAATCTTCTCCTTCTCCTGGTTAATGATAATATCAATCTCTTTTTGAACCTCCTTCATCAATTCACCCTTTTTCTCAAAAATTCCTTCAAGTTTCTTCTGCAATTCTTCCTTTATTCTCTCCAATTCTCGGGAACCTTTTTCTTCTGCCTTCTTTTTTATCCGTTCTGCTTCAAACTCTGCTTTTTTTATCTCCTCAATCAATCCCATAATCCCTACCTTCTTCCAAGTATTTCCTTTATCCTCATCAATCTTGTTAGGTCCGACCTTTCTATCTCGGACAATTTAAGATTGATATATTTTATGGTCTCCTCAATTGATGGAATGAGGATAAATTCCAGGGCATTCACCCGGCGCCGGGTCTTTTCAATCTCTATTGCGAGAATCTCCAGCGCCTTTTCCAATTCTGCAATCTTAAGTAATCCTTCTAATAAGCCTTCTATCTTCTTTAATGCGAGGTCAAGGTCCCCAGAGGTATTTAAAAATCCATAACTGAGCATTGTTCCGGAGATTTTTTTAATAAACTTTGGGATGCGGACGTTAAAGATGCGTTCTGTAGTATATTCTATCTCAATCCTCTTATCCGAACCAAGCAATGCCTCTTCAGTAGTATTGGGTAATTGTTTACTTGATGCGAAATAGAAATAACTGTATGCTGACTCAAGTTCTTTTTGAATGTTTAATCTCAAATCCTGAATCTGTCTTACAAGTTCCATAATCTTTCTTATCAGTTCATCCTGTTTGTCTTTGAGTAATTTGTGGCCCCGTTGGGCAATGATATTCCTTCTCTTTAACCGCAATAGTTGCATCCTGGTTGGAGGTATATCCAGTCTCATTGTATCTTACCTTTAGTGATGAATCTACTCGTCATAATACTTTTTCAGAAATTCTTCTCTCACACGCTTCATCTCAGACCTGGGAATCAGTCTCAAAAGTTCCCAGCCCAGATTTAATGTTTGTTCAATACTCCGATTCTCGTATTCACCCTGATTAATATAACGCTCTTCAAAGACTGTAGCAAATTTTAAATATATTTTATCCAGATCCGAAAGGGCGGCTTCACCGAGAATTATTGCTAATTCCTGGGCTTCTTTACCCCTTGAATAACAGGCAATCAATTGATTAAATAAATCAGCATGGTCTTCACGTGTCTTTCCTTTACCAATCCCTTTGTCCTTTAATCGTGACAATGATTGCATCACATCAACTGGTGGCTGAATTTTCTTACGATATAATGAACGTGAGAGTATTATCTGTCCTTCAGTAATGTAGCCAGTCAAATCCGGAATAGGATGGGTCTTATCATCCTCAGGCATAGTGAGGATTGGAATTAGGGTAATTGAACCTTTCTTCCCTTTTATCCTTCCGGAACGTTCATAGATTGTGGCCAAGTCTGTATAAAGATAACCAGGATAACCTCTTCTACCTGGAATTTCCTTCCTTGCTGCTGAAATTTCGCGCAATGCCTCAGCATAATTTGTCATATCCGTAAGTATTACAAGAATATGATATCCTTTTGTGAATGCGAGATATTCTGCAACAGTAAGTACTACTCTCGGTGTGGAGATTCGTTCAATTGCCGGGTCATCACTGAGATTCAGAAATAGAACAACTTTCTCCAGTGCGCCGGTTGAGCTAAAGTTATTGATAAAAAAGTTCGCCTCTTCAAATGTGATACCCATTGCTCCAAAGACAATAGCAAATTCCTGACCTTCCTGGAGAACTGTTGCCTGTCTCACAATCTGGGCGGCAAGACGATTGTGCGGAAGGCCTGCACCAGAAAATATCGGTAATTTCTGCCCTCTAACCAGTGTATTTATACCATCAATTGCTGATATGCCAGTCTGGATGAACTCATTGGGATAATCCCGGGCAGTAGGATTTATTGGTGCGCCATTTATATCCAGTAACGCCTCAGGAACAATCTCTGGACCTCCATCAATCGGTCTGCCTAATCCGTCAAAAACCCTGCCCAGCATATTTGATGATACACCGATCTGGAGTGTGTGGGCAAGAAACCTCACCCGACAATTCGCAACATCAATTCCTGAAGAACCTTCAAATATTTGAACCAGTGCCTTATCTCCATCAACCTCAAGAACCCGCCCCCGCTTCTTTTCTCCAGTTTGAGTATATATTTCCACAAGTTCCTCATATTTTACACCCTGGGTTCCCTCAACAAGGAGAAGAGGGCCGCTGACATTACTAATACTTGTATATTCCTTTATCATCTCGGAACTCCTGCAGGCATCTTGTTAAATAATTCTCTGAAACTTGCTACTATCTCTTTTTTTATTTCATCAATCTCATTGAGTGATTTTTCATCAATATATTTTGCCCTGGCAATTCGTTCGCGCACTTTCAAACGGACAATCTCATTGAATGGAACACCCTTACTTAACGCCTCCTTTGCCTGGTTATAGAAGAATAAGCAGAGGTCAAGCATCTTATATTGTTTTAAGAGTGAGGTATATGTATCAATCTCATGGAAGGCATTTTGATGAAGGAAATCCTCCCTTATTGAACGTGCACCTTCTAACAGAAGACGGTCATCTGGTGATAAGGCATCAATACCAACGAGACGGACAATCTCCTGTAATTCTGCCTCCTGTTCAAGAATTTTCATCGCCTCTTTTGACAATGCAGTAAAACCTGGAGCAACTCGGTCAAGGTCATCACTAATCTCATCTACATATAGTGAATATGAATTAAGCCAGCTTATAGCCGGGAAATGGCGCTGATATGCAAGACGGTCTTCAAGACTCCAGAATACCTTTACCACGCGCAAAGTTGCCTGGACAACGGGATCAGCAAGGTCACCACCTGGTGGTGAAACCGCACCGATTACACTCAATGCACCTTCACGCTCTGGAGTGCCTAAAGCTTTTATCCTGCCTGCACGTTCATAAAACGAACTTATCTTTGCACCAAGATAGGCAGGATAACCTTCTTCACCTGGCATCTCTTCAATCCTTCCTGAAATCTCCCTCATTGCCTCAGCCCATCTTGATGTTGAATCAGCCATTAATGCTACAGAATAGCCCATATCCCGAAAATATTCAGCAATGGTAATTCCAGTATAGACCGATGCCTCCCGTGCTGCTACTGGCATATTTGAGGTATTAGCAACGAGCACCGTCCTCTTCATCAAGGGTTCCCCGCTCTTGGGGTCTTTCAATTCTGGGAATTCAATGAGAACATCAGTCATCTCATTGCCCCGTTCACCACAACCTACATAAACAATTATCTCTGCATCTGCCCATTTCGCTAACTGGTGCTGAATAACGGTCTTGCCAGAACCAAAAGGACCTGGACAACAGGCAGTTCCACCACGGGCAATGGGAAAGAATGTGTCAATAACCCTCTGCCCGGTGCTGAGAATAGTATTTGGTGGAAGGCGCTTCTCATAAGGTCTTGGTATACGGACGGGCCAGCGTTGGATGAGATTAAATTCTCTTATTCCTTCTTCGGTCTTCAAGACATATACGGTGTCCGTTACCTTAAACTTGCCACCTCTAATTTCTGTTATTACGCCTGAAACCCCTGGTGGAACCATAATCTTATGATTGACGAGCACAGTCTCTCTAACCTGTCCGATAATGTCACCAGGAAAAACCTTCTGTCCAACCTTTGCAAGGGGCTCAAACTCCCAAATCCTTTCCCTATCAAGGCCGGGTAATTCAATCCCCCGGGTGATATTTGGGCCAACCTTATCTCTTATCAGGTTTAAAGGCCTCTGGATACCATCATAAATGGATTCAATCAATCCTGGTCCCAATTCTACAAAGAGCGGTTGGTCAGTCAAAAAGACCGGCTCACCAGGGCCAATACCGGATGTATCTTCATAGACCTGGATTGAAGCCCTATCCCCATCAAGGCCGATAATCTCTCCAATCAACCTCATCTCGCTCACCCGGACCACATCATACATTCGTGCACCAGTCACATTACGTGCAATAACGAGTGGTCCGGAAACCTTCACAATCTCACCTTGTCTCATTTTTCCTCCAGAAATATCTCTGCACCAACTGCTTTCTTTATAATCCCCCTGAGCCTTTCAATCGCAATATTCGTCTTTTTTGCCCCTGTGGAAAATGGAATTAAACAGGGGAAGGTCTCAGTTTGATATCTTTTTAATATATCCATGAGTTCTTCCATAAAATCTTCAGAAAAGAATATTATCTTCACACCCTCGTTAATCAATTCCGTAACCTTCTTCTCAGCCTCACCCTTTTCAATTACAAAAGTTAATGCCCCGGTCGCCAGAAACGGCAATATCTCTTGCCTCTTTCCGATTATTGCGAGGTCACCAGACATCAGGGATACTCTCCTTCAATTGGGCAAGAGGGATATTATACTGCCTCCCCATATAAACCTGTCTTAGTTTTTTAATCTCTGCCGTTTTAAAATGATAATAAGAGAATAGTGGTTCAACACCAAATGTAAAATATCTTGCCTTTTTTAAGAAATTTAGCCTCATTTCATCAGAGATACGTTCAAGTCTAAGAAAAGAACCATGTGTTTCAAGATAAGCACCACCCTGTTCAACCAATCCTGCATAAATCGTATTGCGCAATGCCTTAAAAATCGCACTGGGTTCTTTATCCAGACAATCAAGGAATAACTTTTCAGGAATAGTTCCATACTTTATAAATACCTGCTTAAATATCTCAAAAGGATTTTCAAAAGTGCGGGCACGAAAAAAACTTCTGATATTCTCAATGTCAAAATAGAGTTGGGCATATTCAAAGAAGAAGGGAGAAACCTTTGATAATTCAAAGATCCTCTTACATAAAAATTTATCCAGTTCAGTTGAAAGGATAAAACTGTTCCTATGCTGGAGATAATCTGATATTATCTTTAAAATCTCTTTTTTTTCTTCCAATTCTTTGACATCAATATTATATAAAAGATTTGCACCACCATTTTTTAATTTTACTTTTAAATTATGGATCTTCAAAGGTAAAAATACCATCTCTTTTATCTCTTGATGTAAACAATATTTATCAAAGAAAGCAGCTTCTTCTTTTTCTATATCTGAAAGGATGTTTAAAAACTCACCGGAACCAGCATAAGCGGTATCGCTCAAGATTAATCTAAAACTATCAACATCAGCCTCAATAAGCCTTTCAAAATGGGTCTTTTTTAAAAATTTCGCCTCCTTTGCCCTGATAACACCATTGACAAAGGCATAGCGGGTATCATTAGTTCCTGAGATCATGGTTTTGCCTATTATATATAAAAACTTGACTTTGTCAATCTTTTTAGACTTAAATCTTTAAAAGAACTGATTATACCTCTCCCAACTTTTACCTCCTAAACATACTAAAAGTCATTGCAAGCCCGCCTTACTCCTTCTGTTATTGCCAGCCCGCCAAAGGCGGGCAAAGCAATGACACAAGAGAGAAAAACTCACAATCACGAAAATAAAAAAATGTAGTGGCCGCCACACCTCTCGGCGGCTTGCTCGGCAAATAATTTCTTGGCCCAAATCCGCTTTAGGATTTCATCTGAACGAAATTTACCAAAAATAGTATGAATAATACGGGCTACTCGCAATGACATTTACCATAAAAAATGTGAATTAGATATTAAAATCATCTTAAAAAATTGGGGGATGGCAAGTCTCTCCTGTTCATTGACACGATATCATTTTTGGGTATACTCTTATAATTATGGCAAAAAAGATGGATAGTCTTTTATGGTTATTTTTATCAATTTATGTAATCCTTTCGCTCCTCCTCTTTGACCCAAAGTTATTTACTGGTGGAGATAATGCAGTATACATAATACTTGGAGAAGCAATAGCTAAAGGGACTGGTTTCAAAAATATATATTTGCCTGATGACCCACCCCATACCCAGTATCCTTTTGGTTTTCCCCTCTTACTCTCAATATTGATATTAATATTTGGCACGAATATAATCATCTTTAAATTTTTTATCCTTTTTATGGGCGTCCTATCCTTGTATTTTTTTTATAAGATTTCACAGCATTTATTTAAAGATAATGTAAGATTTCTTATGCCTTTTTTTATCTCCATTCCAATTTTTATCATTTATAACCACTGGGTTCTCTCTGAAATTCCATTTCTTTGTTTTTCTCTCGGTAGTTTATTTTTTTTATTAAAAGCACGGACAAATAAAAAAATTTTTTATTATTTATCTTTCGTCTTCGGAATATACTCCTTCTTTATAAGAACAGCGGGTATTTCAATGATTCTCGCGCTTGCGCTTTATCTATTGATAAAAAAGGAATATAAATATTTATTAACCTTTTTAATTTTATTCTTCATCATCTTTGTCCCCTGGGAAATAAGAAATTTAAAACTTTCTGAAGGTGGTGGTTATATAGACCAACTCCTTGCTAAAAATCCATATCAGATGGAACTCGGCCGAATTAATTTTTTTGATTTGATAAGCCGAATATGGGAAAATTTTATATTATATTCATTTACAATATTACCCCAAACACTCTTACCCATCATCAAGCAGAATATCCTCCTCAATATCTTTGGTCTGTTTTTCACTCTTTTGACCATCGTTGGCTTTGTAAAAAGAATAAAATTCATCTCCATTTTTGAATTATATCTCCTTTTCTCATTGATTGTATTGCTTGGATGGCCAAAGGTCTGGTCTTCAGAGAGGTTTTTACTCCCGGTCCTGCCGATTTTTATTCTATATATTTTTTCGGGTTTATTATGGCTTAAAGAAAAGATAAAATTGAAAAATTTCATTCTTGTATTTATAATTTTTTCTGTCTTTCTAAATACCTTAGAAATTATATACCAGGCAAAGACTGCGATTAGGAATAATATTTTATATCTGAAGGGTGATAAATACGCTGGTTATTCACTTGACTGGCGGCGCTATTTTGAGATTATTGAATGGATAAAAGATAATATCCCTGCGGATAAAGTTATTATGGCAAGGAAGCCCGAATTCGTCTATTTATTATCAAGGCATAAATCATTTTGTTACCCATTTACAACTAATACTCAGAAGATTGAAGAAGCAATAAAAAGATGTGATTATATAATCCTTGACAGATTCCAATGGACTGGAACTACCTATCGTTATCTCCTGCCCGTGATTCAACTGAAGCCTGAAAAATACGAAATCATTAATCTAACCAGAAATCCTGAATTCTTTCTCCTCAGGGTATTAAATTAAACACTGTTTGAATCTCAGCTCTATTATATGTTCCAGATTCATAGTTTCAAAATAAAACATCTCTTTCTTGACTTGGGAGAAAATTTTTATAATCTTTAGAAATGAACAACAGAAAGAGCAAGACGGAGAGGAACCAGCAGATAAATTTACCAAATTTTTTTGAATTAGGTAAGAATATTCTTGATATATATAAAATTCTCATCCAAAAAAAAATCTTCTGTAAGAAAATCCTTATTCTCGGTGATGATAAAACCTTTCGCATCGGGGGAAATAGGATTACAAAAATTTTGCAACAAAATGGTATCAATGTAATAAAAGAAGTAATTAGAAAGAGTGATGAAAATACAGTAAGGAAGATTGTAAAGATTATACAGATAAAAAAACCAGATGTCTTAATTGGCTTTGGAGGTGGAAAGACCCTTGATGTTGCAAAACTCGCAGCAGGAATGAATGATATTAAATTTATCAGTATCCCAACCATCCTATCCAACGATGGTATTGCCTCACCAGTTGCTGTTATTACTGATAAAAATGGAATTCCGATTAGCCATATCACCAAACCCCCTTATGGGATTATTGTTGATTATAATGTGATCAAAAGAGCACCGATTAGACACCTTCGTGCTGGTGTGGGTGATTTGATATCTAATCTTTCCGCAGTGTTTGATTGTCGCCTTGCAATTAAAAAAGGAAGAGAAAATATCCAGCCTGAACTTTTAAAACTGGCTGAGGCAGGACCAAAAAATCTATTAAGATTAAGAACAAGGAATGTAAAAAGTGAAAAATTTCTCAAATGCCTTTGCGATGGACTTATAAAGAGTGGTCTGGCAATGTGCCTGGCTGGTTCTTCACGGCCTGCCAGTGGTGGTGAGCATAAAATCAGCCACTCACTTGATTATCTCTTCCCTTTGCGTAATGCCCTCCATGGTGAACAGGTTGGGATAGCAACCATTCTGACAATGGCATTACAGAAAAATCCTTATCTCAATGCAGTAAAAAGATTTTACAAGGAGATAAAATTTCCATTTAAATTATCCTGTCTAAATATCAATGACGATAAATTTATTGAAGCAGTTAAATTTGCAAAAAATATTAGACCGTGGCGTTATACAATCCTTGAAGAAAAAGAATTTGATGAAAATAAACTCAGAAATTTAATAAAAAAATTTTATAAGGAGGATGATAAAAAATGAAGAAAATTGAAGAACAGTTGAAAAACTGGGAGGCAAATTTAGGAAAGAATTTATTGATTGATGTTGATGGTGTAAATTATGCACGCTTGCCAGTAAAGACCCACGTGATTACTGCCCAGGATGACATCTTCAAGATCTTTGAACAATATGCATTGCCCCATTTAATACCCAATGACATTGTATTCTTAAGCGAAAGGATCGTAGCAATTACACAGGGCAGGGCATTTCCTATAAAGAATATAAAACCATCCTGGCTTGCTAAATTTCTGGTGAAATTTGTCCACAAATCACCTTATGGAATCGGACTCGGCAGTCCCTGGACAATGGAACTTGCAATTCGTGAGGCTGGAATTTTACGGATTCTCTTTGCGGCGTTTGTATCCGCGATAACAAAGCCATTCGGAATAAAAGGATTATTTTATATCATTGCCGGTAAGTCTATAGCAGCAATTGATGGACCCTGCCATTATACACTTCCACCTTATAATGAGTATGCAAAATTAGGACCTAAAAATCCTGGAAAACTGGCAAGAAGGATAAAGGAGAGATTTGGTTATGATGTAGTCATCATTGATGCCAATGACCTCGGGGTTTCGGTGCTCGGAAAGTCAAGTAAGAAAATAAGTGAGAATTTCTGTAAAAAGGTATTTCGCGATAACCCTCTGGGTCAATCCAGCCAACAGACACCGATTGGGATCGTCAGGAAGGTTGAATAAAAATTTAATACCCCTGGAGTGCAGAACGGTCTAATTTTTCAAACTCTTCCTCACCACGGAGTTTTGTCTCAAAGGTGTGAATATTACAGAACTCCTTTGGTTCAGTCCCTTTGATAAATGGTTCTTCTCTTGGTTGAGGGCAATACTCATTCGCCAGAAGACCAGACTTTGGGCAGATCTTGCACCAGATTATTCCATCAGGCACAGGAAAGTCATCGTTTATCAATGTATCAATTTTTGAAATTATTTCACCCCAGATCGGTGCGGAAACAACCCCACCCGTTGCACCTCTAAAAATCGTCTTATTATCATCAAATCCAACCCAAACACCCGCTGTATAATGGGGTGTAAAGCCGATGAACCAAGCATCGGAATAATTATCCGTTGTTCCTGTCTTACCAGCTGCAGGCCCTTGATAATATTTTCTTATTTCATATCCAGTCCCTTCATCTACTACAGAACGCATCAAGTTAACCATAAGATAACAGATCTGCTCTGATAATTTCCTCTCAGTCTTTGGCGTATTTAACTCAATGATGGTACCATCTTGACTCGTGATCTTTCGGATCATTATGAACTCTTTCTCTTCGCCAAGATTGGCAATGGTGCTGAATGCCTGGACGAGTTCTGCAAGGCTTACCTCACATGAGCCCAATGCCAATGATACAACTGGTTGTAGTTTTGATTTAATTCCTAAATCATAGGCATATTTCATAACCAGATCCGGGCCAACTGTGCGAATAAGCCTCACTGCAACAAGGTTACGTGATAGGGCAAGTGCCTTACGCATAGTAATCGGACCTAAAAATTTGTGGTCATAATTTGCGGGGCGGTATATACTATCTGGGCCAGGAATTTCAAGAACAATAGGGAGATCAAGGACCAAATCTGCAGGTGTAAAACCATTATCCAGCGCAGTCAGAAAGACAAAGACCTTGAACGAACTCCCGGTCTGGCGTTTTGCCTGGGTTGACCGATTGAACTTACTCTGCCGGAAATCCCTACCTCCAACCATCGCCTTCACTTCTCCCTTTTTATGGTCAACGATCAGTATTGCACCCTGGAGATAAGGGGTAGAACTTATAGTATCAGGCAGACCTAATGAATCAACCTTTGCCTTGGTTACTTTAAACTTATAATCTTTCTCTATTTTCTGGAGATGTTTTTCCAAAACATCTTCGGCAATGCGCTGGATGTTTCGGTTTATTGTAGTATAAATATTTGCGCCACTTCGGTAAAGGAATTCTGCACCATATTTTAATTCAAGATATCTCCTTATTTCTTCTACAAAATACTCACCGACCTTATTAGTATCACTATGTTCAACTACATTTAGAGGCTCATTTATTGCCCGTTTATACTCCTCTTCACTTATAATATGGTCCTTATACATCTGCTTTAAAACAAGGTTTCTCCGCGCCTTTGCCCTTTCTGGATAACGATACGGAGATAAGTATTCTGGTGATTTTGGTAAGGCTACAAGGAGGGCAGATTCACTCAAAGTTAATTTTGATACATCTTTATTAAAATAATAACGGGCAGCAGTGGCAACACCATACCTACCCTGGCCAAAATTGACCTGGTTTAAATATCGCTCAAGAATTTCATCCTTTGTATATGCCCTTTCAATCCTTATTGCAAGAGCAATCTCTTTCAATTTTCTTAAAAGTGTCTTCTCCTGGGTAAGGAACATATTCCTTGCAAGTTGCATTGTGATAGTGCTTGAACCCTGTGCTGCGCGAAGATGGAGTATATTGACAAAGATTGCCCTGAATATCGCTTTGATATCCACTCCCCAGTGCTTATAAAATGTCTTATCTTCAATACAAATGAACCCCTTTTTTAAGTATTCAGGAACCTCTGCCAGACTGGCAATTTCCCGCCTCTCAATGAAGAATTCGGCAAGGAGGCTATCCTGGTCATCATAGACCTTAGTTGAATAGGGAGGTGTATAAAAAGAGATTGCTTCCGCAGGTGGTAGGTCATGAACAACCTGGATATAGAGTCCGATTAGAAAACCTGCTATCGTTGAACCAAGTATTATAATAATCCAGTGTAAACGATGTTTCTTTTTATTTGAGGGCATCTTCGGTCCGGGCATCAAACAGGTATATCTTTTCAAAAGGGACCTTCAAAGTTATGGTCTCATCTATTACAGGCTTATAATTCTCGGGAAACTTTGCATGAATTGTAGTATTATTTATTTTCCCATAAATATAAGTTTCTTCACCAATGGGTTCAATAATTTCAACACGGATTTTAAATTCCAAACCATAAGCAGCATTAAAATCACCAGGCCTCATACCGAGAATTACTTCTGTGTCTTTAAATCTTTCAAATTCTGAACTGAGATTTAATGAGATATCTTCACTAATAAATCTTATTGTATCCTTTTCTTTTTTTATCACTCCCTTTAAGAAATTCATTGGTGGTGTTCCAATAAATCCGGCTACAAATTTATTTGCAGGTCTCTTATAAAGTGTAATTGGATCGCCTATCTGCTGAATCCTGCCATTATTCATAACAATCACCTTTTCTCCCAGGGTCATTGCCTCAATCTGGTCATGGGTTACATAGATTATTGTCGTTTTCAGGGTTTTGTGTAATCGTGATAATTCACTCCGCATCTGTACCCTTAATTTCGCATCCAGATTTGATAACGGTTCATCAAAGAGAAATAATTTAGGATTTCTCACTATTGCCCTGCCCAAGGCAACACGCTGGCGCTGGCCACCAGACAACTGCCTCGGTTTCCTATCTAATAATTCTTTTAACCCAAGCATCTCTGCCACTTTAAGAACTCTCTGTTCAATTTCAGATTTTGGAAACTTTCTTACTTTTAAACCGAATGCCATATTTTCATAAACACTCATATGGGGATAGAGTGCATAATTCTGGAAGACCATTGCTACATCGCGTTTATCCGGACTTACATTGTTAACACAGACATTATCAATAAATATTTTACCATCTGTAACCTCTTCCAGACCTGCGATCAATCTCAAAATTGTAGTCTTTCCACATCCAGAAGGTCCCAATAATACAACAAATTCATTATTAGCCACTTTGAAATTTATATCCTGAACTGCGATAATGCTCTTCTCGTAAATTTTTGATACATTTTCTAATACAACTTCAGACATTCTGATGTTGAAAATTCTTAAAGGGGATTCTTTATCACTTAACTTTATAGATAATCTTTAGAATTCTTATCAGGGTATTACGTAGGTCAGTCCTTGATACAAGTAGGTCAATCATTCCATGCTCAAGCATAAACTCTGAACGCTGGAAACCTGGAGGCAATTTTTCACCGATAGTTTGTTCTATAACCCTGGGACCCGTAAATCCTATGAGGGCACCGGGCTCAGCAATTATGATATCACCGAGTGAGGCGTAAGATGCCATCACCCCAGCCATAGTTGGATGGGTCAGGATTGAAATATATGGAACCCTTTCCTTTGCCAGAAGTGCGAGCTCTGTTGAGGTCTTGGATAATTGCATAAGGGAGAATATCCCCTCCTGCATTCGCGCGCCGCCAGAGGTAGACACAATTATTAACGGCTTTTTCTCCTTGCGGGCGAGCCGAATAGCCCTTGCTACCTTCTCTCCAACCACCGACCCCATACTCCCGCCCATAAATGCAAAGTCCATTGCAGCAAAGACAACTGGAATACCACCGATCTTTGCATTTCCATAGATGAGTCCATCTTTCATCTTTGTAGTCTGCTGGGCGGATTTGAGCTTCTTTTTGTAATCAGGAAAATCAAGCGGATCGAGCGGTTCCATATCCACATCCAGTTCTTCAAGTTTTCCATCATCAAGGAGTAAGGCAATATAATCACGTGAACCAATACGAAAATGGAAATTGCACTTCGGACATATCCAGATGTTCTTCTCAAGTTCACTTCGATAGAGTATTTCTCCGCAACTCTCACACTTTACCCATAGCCCCTCGGGTAAAACCAGTTTCTCTTCGGGCCTTGCCTGGATCTTCTTTTTAAACCACATCCAATACCTCAACCTTTAATTAATAACTCCGCAATCTGAACCGCATTTAGTGCTGCACCTTTGCGAATATTGTCAGCCACTATCCACATTGTGAGCCCATTTTCAAATGCAAAGTCCTTACGAATCCGACCGACGAAAACTTCATCCTTACCTGCGACATCTATTGGCACTGGAAATTCCTCGTCCTTTTCGCACAATACTACACCAGGTGCATCCTTCAGAACCTCCTTTGCTTCTTCCACTGAAATCGGATTTTCAAATTCAACACTCACTGCTTCACTATGGCCATAAAATACTGGAATTCTCACACAGGTTGGACTTACCAGTATTGAATTGTCGTCAAATATCTTCCTTGTTTCATTAAGCATCTTCATCTCCTCGCTTGTATAACCCTGGTCATTGAAACGGCCAATCTGTGGGATTATATTCGCACCGATCTGACGAGGGAAGACACTATCTTCAAATTTTGGAACAGGCTGCCCAGCGGCAATATATTCTATCTCCAATTTCAATTGTTCAATTGCCGCTTTACCATAACCAGATACTGATTGGTATGTAGCAACAAAAATTCTTTTTATTTTTGCCTTCTTATGTAAGGGATATAAAGGGACAAGCATTTGAATTGTTGAGCAATTAGGATTGGCAATGATACCTTTATGGTCTTTTATCTTATGGGGGTTTATTTCAGGAACCACAAGCGGAACTTCGGGATCCATACGAAATGCAGGAGAGTTATCAATGACCACACTCTTCTCCCTGAATTTTGGCACAATCTCCCGGGCAAGGGGTTCATCAAGGCATCCAAAAACAATATCAACTTTACCAATTAGCCCTTCATATTCTGAAGTGACTTCACATTCACGTTCGCGAAACCATATTGATAACCCTTCGCTCTTTTCAGACGCGAATAGATATAGTTCATCCACCGGGAAGTTACGCTGTTCCAAAATTTTTAAAACTTCCTGACCAACTAACCCGGTTGCACCAAGAATTAAAACTTTTTTCATAGTATTGATTATATTTATAAAACAAACCCAGTCAAGATTTGGTTTTTAATTATTCAAATCTTGGATTAACAATATTGCTGTATATGGAGCCGAAGGTATAAGAGATACCGATTGATATAAAATAAGAATACTGGGTGGCGAGTAATTTCTTTTGTAATATGATCTCCTCTTCGGTAAGTTGACGTTTTGGTAAAGATAATTGGTCATGAATCATTGCTACATAGGAGAATATTTTAAATGACAATCTCTTTAAAATTGGTAGTGAAATATCAGTATTTAAAGTCAGGCGATTCTTCTTAAAATCGTGGAAATAATGGGAGCCCCTTAATGATAGATTCACTGAACCCCAGGGCTGTCTTATGTAAGCATTTACTGAGCCTGTTTCTTTAACTAGTCTCTCTTTAAGTTTATCAAAGATTGTGAGTTCATAATATTCAAAATAAATATACCCGACTTCATATTGGAAGGTCAATTTTCTACTGGTAGATTGGGAATAGGGATAGATGTTATATTCAATTGCTAGTGCGATACCACTGCTTAAATAAATATTTTCATAAGAGGAGGAATAGAATGATCCATAACCACAGATTGAAAAATAATCAGAAATTCCAATCACGGGATTGGTCATACCACTAAAACTTTTTGATTCGTTGATAAGGATTGTATCTTCAAGTTTATAAACATTATATCTATAGTAATAATTAAAATTATTCAACCATTTCCAATTTTCTAAGACCTTCTTGATAGAAAGACTCGTGTTAATATTGTTAAAGTTATATTTCTGTTGTCCCTGAACATATGTGTAGACGTCAATACCAAATATCCAGTTATGCCAGCGGTCGTAAGGCTTTGAGACTGCCTTCTCTTCTAACAGATCTATTGAGAGTCTTTCACCAAGGGGTGTGCGGGAGATATACCTTACAAGCCCAGCCTTTAGTTTTTTTACAATTCCCCGCCTTATCGTATCATCTGAATCAGTAGCCAATGTATTATATCTCAGGGTATCCGACATACCTGTAAAAAGCTTTTGGCCAATAAAGACGAGGGTATATTCAGTCCCTCCCCCCGCTGTAGGTTGTTTTGTGATTAATATATATACATCAGCGTCCCTTCTTTCTATTACATAATTCACATATGGTATTTCTGCCTTGATATAATCCATATCACATTCTTCGTAGTCAATGAATATACGTAAAACATAGTCATTCAAAGAACCTTTAATTTCTCCCCCAGAGAAAGAAATGGAAGAAAATATAAACAGATAGAAAAAGAGTAAAGTCTTAGTGTATATTTGCATTCTAAGCCTCAAAGTTATTATACAAATAAAACAAAAAAAGTCAACATCTACAATCTTACATCCTAAGCCCTCAATTAGGAAATTCTTGACTCGGAATCCTAAAAAAGGCATAATTTTTACTACATCCATTTATCCTTATTCAATCTTGTTTTAAAAGGTCGTTATTCGTTTGCCCTTAATTGCTCTTTTCTTTCTCCCGTTTCACGCCTTCACCCTTTCTCGTACGCGACCCTACTTTAATGGTATTGGTATTTTATTGTGAAAAACTTCCCATTTGCAAATTAAACTTGACATAGAGCCTTTTTTAATTATAATTAAATTTTGGTTTTGAGAAAGGAGGCTAATGCCAACAATAAACCAACTGATCCGTCTTGGAAGAAAGAAGGTGGTTAAAAAAAGCAGGGCTCCAGCACTTACGGGATGCCCGCAAAGAAGGGGTGTATGCACCAGGGTTTATACGACCACCCCTAAAAAACCAAATTCTGCCTTGCGTAAAGTTTGCAAGGTTAGGTTGACAAATGGGTATGAGGTTACTGCCTACATACCTGGCGAAGGGCATAATCTGCAGGAACATTCAATCGTTTTGGTGCGTGGTGGAAGGGTTAAGGATTTACCAGGGGTCCGTTACCATGTTGTCCGCGGAAAATACGATGCTGCAGGAGTTGAGGACAGGAAGAAGAGCCGTTCACTTTACGGGGTGAAGAGACCCAAGGCTGCGGCAGCATCCTAAGGGGGTAATATATGGGTAGAAGGAGAAGGGCAACGATTAGAAAGATACAACCTGACCCGAAATATAATAGTGTCCTTGTGAGTAAGTTTATAAATAACCTGATGTGGGATGGGAAAAAAAGCATCGCCCAGAAGATATTCTATGGGGCAATTGAACGGATAGAGAAGATAACAAAAGAAGATGGGCTTGCAGTCTTTGAAAGGGCATTAAACAATGTAAAACCTGTGCTTGAAGTTAGACCAAGAAGGGTTGGTGGTGCTACTTACCAGATCCCAGTTGAGGTCAAACCACATCGGAGAGAGAGTCTTGCTATTAAATGGATCATACAGGCTGCACGTGAAAGGCCGGAATATAGGATGGAAGAGAGGCTCGCCCAAGAGATTATTGCTGCCAGTAGAAACGAGGGTAATGCAATAAAGAAACGCGAAGAAGTTCACAAGATGGCAGAAGCCAATAAAGCATTTGCACACCTTAAGTGGTAAGATGAATTTAAAAGGATTAAAAGCATCAGCAAGAATCGTTCTAAACCAGTGTTTAAAAATAAAAAAGGGTGAACGTGTTGTAATTATCACAGATAAGCCATGCCGTTTGATTGGAGAGGTATTATGGGATGAACTTATAGATAAAAAAGATTCTTATCTGGTAGAAATAGCACCAACTGGGGGTCATGGTAAAGAACCGCCCCCCCTTGTTGCAGAACTCCTCAAAAATTCTGACGTATTCATCATACCCACAAGTTATTCATTAACCCACACCCAGGCACGTATAAATGCCACCAAGTCCGGGGTTCGTGGTGCGACGATGCCAGGAATTACCCCTGAAGTGATGATAAGGACCCTCAATGCTGATTATCAGAAGATTGCAAGACTAACAAGGAGGATTGAGGAATTGCTGAATGAGACCAAGAAGGTGATGATAAAGACCGGAAACCATGAACTTTATCTTGATATAAGCACACGAAAAGGTCATCCTGATACAGGCATTATCAGAACCCCTGGAAGTTTTTCAAATCTACCCGCAGGTGAGGCTTATTGTGCACCCATTGAAGATAAATCCGAGGGTAGGGTAATCATAGATGGTTCATTTGCACCTGTGGGCTTGTTGAAAAAGCCGGTCATCCTCACAATAGAATCAGGGAAGATTACAAAGCTTGAAGGGAATAATGAACTTGAACAGCTATTTAACCAGGCTGGAGAAAAGGGCAGGGTCTTATGCGAACTCGGAATCGGAACGAATTACAAGGCAATAATCACGGGCAATGTCCTTGAGGACGAAAAGGTTCTGGGCACTGTCCATCTTGCATTTGGCAACAATCTCGGCTTTGGTGGCAGGAATGACGCAAAGATCCATCTGGATGGGGTCATTAGAAAACCCTGGATGTGGTTTGATGATAAATTAATAATCAAACAGGGAAAGATTTTAATTTAACCTTTTGATCTTTTTATTATTTATCAACGTTCTTATTAGCACTCCAATTTCAAAAATCAGTTTTGAAGGTAATCAGACGATTAAAAATCGGGAACTCTACCAAATAATTCTCTCAAGACCTAAAGAACAATTCAGTGAGTTAAATCTAATTCAGGATGCTAAGAGGATCGTCCATTTTTATGAAAGCCGTGGCTTTTTTCAAACCCGGGTGGAACCTGAAGTTGAAACCGTAGATACAGTTTTAGAAATTACCTATAAAATTTATGAGGGAATGAGGCCAAAGATAAAGGATGTTAGATTTTACAACGGTGAACAAATTTTATATAGATTTTTAGAGGTTGAAAAAGGCGATTATTTCCTTCAAGAAAGAATTAAAAAATCAATGGATAATATTGAAGCATACTACAAAGATAGGGGTTATGCATTTGCAAAGGTTAGATTTAATACAATCCCGGATTCAGGGGTTTTGATATTTGAGATTCAGAAAGAGAACATTTATTACATAAAGGAAATTACTATTAAGGGAATTAAGTTTTGTAATCAATCAGTAATTCGGCAGGAGATTGAGATAAAGCCCGGAGATATCTACAGTGGAAAGAAGATTCAAAATAGTCGGATGCGCATTTATCGCCTCGGGTTCTTCAATATGGTGAATGTTGAAATAGTAAAAGTTTCAGAGGATACACTAAACCTTATCTTTAATGTCCAGGAACTCAAATCCCGGATATTGAATTGGGGAATTGGGGTCTCATTACCACTGAGTTTTATTATCTCCATTGGGCTGGAAGAATTGAATCTCTTCAATGCCGGGCACCGTTTTAAAATTCAGCCGTCTTTCCGGATGAATATTGAAAAAGAATGGGAAACAAAATTTGAAATCCTATATTCCATACCATATTTTACAAAATTGAGATTGAGCCCCTCATTACTTCCTTTTTACTGGTATGAGGATAAAAAGGATTTTATAAGAAGAACGTGGGGGAGTGAATTTAGAATCTCAAGGGTATTCAATGAGAATGTCCAAGCAAATATTGCTAACAAATATAAATATTTTGATATATCAATGAAAAAAGATATCCCTGATACATTTTCGGGCACAACAAACAGTTTGAGGATGCAATTGATGTATGATTACCGTAACGAATTCTTTAACCCTAGCTCAGGTATTTATTTTGTGCCTGTTATTGAATATGCCGGAGGTATCTTTGGTGGTTCAAACCACTATTTACGTTTTGAAACGGAGATAAGATATTTCCAGAGTATCATATGGGGTAAAAAGAATATCCTTGCCCAGCGGTTGCATCTTGGTGTAATCATCCCCACCGATGGAGTAAGTCTTGATGAAAAATTTTTCCTGGGTGGGCAATACACCCTCCGTGGATATGATGAAAAATCCATCGGTCCTGATTCCTTGAACGGTGAGCATTATGGGGAGGTAGTATTTAATTTCAATATAGAAGACCGCCTGATTTTATACAAAAGCATAGGGCTTGTCTTATTTTTTGACATTGGTTATCTTGATAACCGTGATAAAGTCTTTCGTCGTGATTATCTTAAAGCAAGTACGGGAATGGGGATTAGGTATTATACACCTATCGGTCCAATCCGCGGGGATCTTGGTATACCTCTTAATAAGAAGGGCTGGCAGTTTTATCTGGGTATATATCACATCTTCTGATTATGAAGAAATTCATTATTACTCTAATAATATTTTCCACCATCATTACTATCATTTTAATATTAATTAACAATATTAATTGGGGAAAAATAGGGCTGAGTGTTCTGCAGAGAGTGACTGGATATAGGATCACCTATGAAAAGATACAGGGTAGTATATTCAAGGGATATATTATTGAAGACTATGTGATAAGCATCTCTTCCACAGATAGTATTTACGGCAAATATGCCCAGATCAGTTATCGTTTTTCTCCCTTGAGCTTTCGCCTACCTTCTATATTCCAACTGAACCTCCTTGAGCCCACGATTATTATTAAGAAGAAAGAAGGGGGGACCGGAGGTAAATTCAGCCCTTCAATTCCCAACCTATCAATAAGATTAAATGTTAAGAACGGCAAGTTTATCTATGAAGATAACAAAAGTTATGAGATAAATCACATCTCGGGTTTAATATTTATTGATTTTACTGGTAAGGATATCTATCTAACAACCTTAAATCTTAGCCTTGAGAGTGCGGATTATCCTATCAAAGTTTTTTCTGCAAATATTATGTTGAAGATCGGGCATGATAGAATAGAGACGAAATCGTTCAAAATAAAGGGTAAGGGACTCAACCTCCAGGGAGATGCCTGGTATCTGATTGGGAAGAATGTTTTTTCTTTGACGATAAAAACAGGTATGATAGACCTTGACGAACTTGGGGTTTATCAGGGCAAGATATATTTGCAGGGTGGAATACATTTTGCAAACGGTAGATTTTTACCCCAGGTTCAAGGTTATCTCCAGAATATTTATCTCATAGACAAGGTCAATTTTGAATCAAACATCCTTGGTGATACAGCCATCATCAATCTATTTAATGGTATGGCACTTAACGGCAGTTTCTCTGCCCAGGTTAAATTCGTTGATCTAAAAAATTATGTCATTGAAACAAATTTTAAAAATATTGATGTTGCAAAGTTGATGGGTTCAAAAAAGTCCATTATTATAAATGGGAGATTGGGTTTGAAAGGGAAGAGATTCTTTGGTATTCTCAATTCACCAAAAGATAATGGCATCGCGATTGAAACGTTGTTTGTAAATGGTTCATTGAAAGGCAATCATATATATATTGATACATTAAATATCCCTGAAGAAGATTTTAACCTCTCAGCCCAGGGTATTCTTTATCCTGATTTCGCTCTAAACATCACATTACACAGGATAGATTTAAAAAAATTTCAAAGACTTTATCCTATAAAAGGGTGGTTATCTGGTTTCATAAATCTTCAGGGGCAATTCAGGGATTTGATAAATACTAAATTTGATGGAGATATGAAAATTAGCAATTTTGGTTTTGGTAAATTTTTTGTAAAATATAGCAGGATAAAAGTCGCCCATTTTATCTGGAAAAAAGATATTAGTCTGGTTGAAATTAATCTTGATTCCGCATGTTATCAAAATTATTTTATACATAATATCAACCTTGATATAAAAGAAAACAAATTCTCATTGAAGATTAATCGTAATAATGATGTCCTCCTTTCAAGAGGCATTATTGATAGTAGCGGAACAGGAAAGATTGATTCATTAATATTTGTATTTAATCAAATATATGGCTTTAACATTGAACCAATATCGTTCGCTTTCTATGATAAAAAATTTGGGAGAATTCATCTTAGGATTGGTGATGGAGAATTCTATGTGGATCCAGGTGATAGAAAATTATCTTTCATAAATTTGAATCTTGATGCCCTGAGTAAACTGTTCGGGTTAAAAGAGAAAATAGCAGGAAGATTGAATCTAAACATTGAAAAAAATCTCCTCTCATTGAATGCCGATAGTATCTTTTATCGGGGGATGAATAATGGTAATATATCAATTAAAGGTAAATATCAGGATGGCAAAATAGATATTAATCTGTTATCAATAAATGATGAGAGTGGTGAATCCCTTTCTGCTGTTGGTTCATTCTCTTTAGAAAGGTCGAAATTTGGACTGGTATTCAACAATGTAAGACCCTGGGTGTTTCCATTTTTATACACTTTTATAGACAATCCAGATGGGTTGATAAGTGGCAAAATTGATTTTGAAGGGAATCTAACGGAATTTAAAATAACGGGCAGGGCGGAAATAAAAGATGCAAGGTTTGGCATAAATGCCATTTCAGCAAAGTTTGATTCAGGCTATGCCCTTGTATCATTCAAGGAAAATCAAATAATATTTGAAACAATAAAATCTCAAACTTATTCTGGAAGTTTTAACCGTCCAGCACTTAGAAGTTGGGTATATGGGGGTGGCATTATCAAATTAGAGCCCAATTTTAGGGTAAGGAATCTCCATTTTGACTTCAGCTTTAAGGATGCACCAATCCAGTACCAAAATTATGCCTATGGTATTGGAACCGGGAATTTTTCAATAAGTATGAAGGATGAAATAATGTATTATAACGGCAATATTAACATTAAGGAAGCTATTATACCTGTTGAATTTGGAACCTATCTTGAATCTGGACCTCCTGAAGAACAACAGGAATGGCGAATGAATTTAAAATTGAGTGGTGAAAGAAATATATGGTTGAGAAATCGCGATGTGGATATTGAATTTGGTGGCGAGGTTAATATTGTAAAAGAAGAAGGCCCCTTGTTTGTCACAGGCGAACTTGAAACCAGAAGAGGAAATTATTACTGGTTCAATCATACCCTCAAGATTACCAGTGGCAAGGTAATCTTCATTCCTCAGGAGATTATAGACCCGGAACTTGACTTCTGGGCAGAATTGAATACAAGAGAAAGGGCCCCAAATACTAACCAGGAGATAAAGATTATACTCCACTGCACTGGAAATATTTCTGAGCCAGTTCTTGAATTCTTCTCTGAACCACCAATTTATAACGAACAGGATATCTTAACCTATCTAAATCTCAATATTTCCTGGCAGGAACTTGAATCAATGAAGCGGGGTGAGTACATAGGTAAAATCCTACCCCAGACCATTCTTACCTGGCTTGAGAGTGATGTCTCAAGAAGGTTGCGGGCATATACGGGCCTTGACTATTTTCGTATTGAAGCACCCCTGTTTGAATCTGAAGAAAAGACAAGGTTAACGGTAGGTAAGTATGTATCAAGAAAACTCTTTATTACTTATACCTATGATATTACAACCTACTTCAATGAATTCAATGTAGAATACTTCATTGACGACCGGAATGAGATATTGATAAAAAGGGATGAAACAGGTGAATATAGTCTGCAGTATCAGTATCGTATAAGATTTTGAAGAATAAGTTGATGGTTATTCTACTTCCTCTTGACTTTGGATAAAAGATGTATATAATCATAAAGAATGGAGGTTGATTTGCACCGGATTTTTGCGCTTTTATTACTATTAAACATTTGTGGTGCAGAAAGGGTAGTCATCACAAAGAATAAAAATTATAATCCACCATCTCCGCCTCAATTAAATATACAGATAAAACTCATGGGCACAAAAGGGGTTGAGACAATCTCACCGAAACAATTCAGGACAGCCCATTTCTTTAAGGAATTTGGGCTGCCCCGTCTTAGAAAAGAAGCAAGACAACAGAACCTTCACATCCTTGTGCTGAAGGTTGAGTTCGTTCCAGACGACGATACACTGACAACGGGCAATGGCAGGATGGACCTGATCGGCTTTGGTTCGCCATCTGATGGACTCTTCTATGACCCGCCCCATACAAAGAAATACTTTGAAAGGCAGATGGATTTTTTGCACAATTATTACAGGGCAAATTCCTTTGGTCACTGTAATATCAGTTATGTGGTGAAACCAGACCGGCCAACAGATTGTTATCAACTTGCCCATAAAATGTCATACTACAGCGGCTTTGACCACTATGACCCAAAGACGGGCTTTGTCTGGTTCAATAATTATGCAATGGAGATGGGGATGGTGAGGATCGTTGCGGATGCCATTGCGGCTGCAGACCAGGACCCAACCATTGATTTTTCTGAATATGATGCGATAATCGTATTCCATGCAGGAACCCTGTTACAGACCAGTATCAATTTTTTTAGATTCAGAGATATTCCATCAGCCACAATTCCGCCTGGTGCATTAGAATACTATCTTGGTGTGCCCTATATAATTGCCAATAATGGTCAGGATACAATCCAGTGTCCAATAAGTTGTTTGTCAGAAATGGCAAGGGTTGACCAGTATATGGTCGGTGCACTCGGCACAACAGTCCACGAATTTGGCCATGTCCTTGGTCTGCCGGATCTGTATGATGTCACAGGCGGGTCAAATGGTGTTGGTGCATTTGATCTGATGGGTACTGGTGGTTGGGTTGGAATGCCTGATGCAGGTGTACCTGAGGGTTCAATTCCAGCAAATCTTGGTGCCTGGACAAGATATTTTTTTGGCCATTATACAAATGACCCGGTCTGGGTTGAGCCACTGGTCGTGACAAGGCCAGAGAGTCTATTAACCCTGCGGGCAAGTGCGGTTGATACCACACAATCAGGACTTGCAAATCAGACAATGATAAAGGTTCCTATCTCTTCAACCGAATTCTTCTTGATTGAAAACAGGCAGCAAGACATAAAAAATAAGGACACAATCATTGTTGATGTTGAGGATGGAGTCCCGGTCTATGTTGATAATGGTGAATTTGATTTCTTCTTACCTGGCAGTGGTATTTTGATATGGCATATTGATGACAATGTTATTTATGCAAACTATGCATATAATACAATCCAGATAAACCCAAAACACAAAGGCATTGATGTGGAAGAGGCGGATGGTATTCAACACTTTGATGCCTGGGTAAATATAGATTCCCTTGAATACTATGGTTCAAAATATGATTTATTCTTTGTTGATGACTCCAATAAATCAAACCGCAAATTCGGTCCATTTACCAATCCCAATTCTGATGGTTATTCGGGAAAATCTTTGATAAACATTGACATCCTTTCAAAATTAGATACCCTGATGAATCTTTCAGTTAGATTTGATATCTATCAAAACGGATTTCCAGTCACTTTGCCGATAAAGAGACCTATACATTCTTTGAATTATGGCGACCTTGATGGTGATGGTGATATTGAGATAATCGCCACCACAAAGTATGGCAATATCTATGTCTATAATCACGATGGCACATTCTATGGTTCAGGTGTGGTTGATACAATAACAACATTTACTGCAATTGGTGATATTGACGGTGATGGTGCAGATGATATTGTATTTGGCTCAGGATTCAATCTGATGGTGCTGGATGGCAAAACCTTAACACCCTTGTTGAATTTTCCATTCCGAGCCGAAGGGATAATCATTGGTGCACCATTATTGTTTGATATAAACGGTGATGGCAGATTAGAAATAATCTTCGGTTCAGAAGATAGAAGATTATATGCACTTAATAGTGAGGGCACAAATATTTCCAATTTCCCAATCTATCTCAATTCCTGGATCTATTCCACACCCTGTGTCTTTGATGAGACAGGTAAAACAATTGGTGTCCTTGGTGCGGATGGCAGGTTCTGGCTTGTGAATAAAGATGGTATCATAAAAGAGTTTACTGATTCCCAGCACAATATGCTCACCTATTCATCGCCAGTGGTTGGTGATATAGACCGTGATGGAAATCCTGAGGCAGCGATAGTCAATGGTTATGGCACATTTTATATCTATGGAGAGGATTCCTTAGAGCAGAAGTTTGAGACCTGGATTGATACGGTCTTTTATTATACACCGGGGCTGGCAGATATTGACAATGATGGTTATCTTGAGATAATCTCACCGAATAGTAGTAAGACACTATATGTCTTCAATCGCAATGGAACGATTGAGAATAACTTTCCGTTGATAACCGATGAGTATATCCTTTATCCGCTTCTTATTGCCAATCTTGATACAATCTCTGGTGAGGAGATTGTCTTTGGTTTAGGTGCGAAGGATTCCTTGGGTTCAGGAAGATTAAAATTGGTCTATGACCGGAATAGAGAATTTGTCTTTTCACCATTATTTGGTGAGGGTGGGTTCTCTTCGCCGGGTTTTGTTTTTGATATTGACAGGGATGGTGATTTAGAACTTGCCTGTGGGAGTGATTCAGGAAGGATTTATATCTGGGACTTTCCTGGTAAGACAGTCTCCTGGGCTGGTTATATGAATTCCAATAAGAACTGGGGTAGATATACTGGTTTATATTCTGAGCCCAGGACATCAACAGAACTTCTTGGTTCGTTCTATATCTATCCTTCACCGGTGAAGAAGATTGGCACAGTGAGATTCTATCTTTATCAAGATGCAGAGGTAAAGGTAGATATACTGGATATTACCGGGCACAGGATTGGCGGGATAAAGGTATCTAATCCCACGCCCAATGAATATAATGAGGTCTATTTTGATTTCAAGAATCAATCCAATGGAGTATACATACTCAGGGTTGAGGCAAAGAATTCCAGCAAAAGGGAAGTGAAATTCAAGAAGTTTGCATTGTTGAGGTAAGGAGGCAGAGTGGTTTTGGGTTTGACCTTAATAATATTTCAGGCGATGAATCCCATCCTTGCCTCGGCGATAATGCCGGGCTGGGGTGAATGGATTTTACATAAAAAGAATGAGGCACGGGCGTTCTTTATCATTGAGGGCTCAATCTGGGTCTCGTATTATACCTTCAACTATTTTGGTCGTAAGTTTGAATCTTCTTCAAGGGTTTTTGCCTATGAGCATGCGGGTGCGAATCCTTTACGTCATGATCAGGAGTATTATGATAATCTTGAGGATTTCAATTCATCTGATGAATACAACCTTTTGGTTGAGCGGGATGCGAGTTATTTATATCCTAATGACCCACAAAAGCAGAGGGAGTATATTCAGGAGCATGGATATTTTGGCGATGACCAATGGGAATGGGATACATTATCAAACAGGAATTTTTACTGGCAGAGGAGGAAGTCTGCGCGGGAGAATCTCCGCCGGGCAACTTTTATGACCGGGTTTATGATTCTCAACCGTATCACCTCGGTGATAAATGTTGCGGTATTTAAACAGGGAGCAGGTTTTGGCCTTGATCCTGGTCCTGGAAGGATAGGGATAAAATATAGATTTTAAAATACCGATATTGACTTTTCCACAAAAAAGCATAAAATTAGAAGTTAAGAGGAGGTTTAATGGGAAAAATCAGAGTGGCGATTATTGGGGTTGGTAATTGTGCATCAAGTTTGGTCCAGGGTGTTTATTATTATCGGAATGCTCCGGAAGATGAGTTCATCCCTGGAATTATGCATACCAGACTTGGTGGCTACCATATAGGCGATATTGAATTTTCTTTAGGTATTGATATTGATAAGAATAAGGTCGGAAAGGACCTTGCTGAGGCAATATACACAAAGCCGAACAATACTTATAAGTTCTGTTCGGTGCCAAAATTGAATGTCCCTGTGGTCCGGGGAATGACCCATGATGGTCTTGGGTATTATCTCTCCCAGATCATTGAAAAGGCACCCGGGCCAACTGCGGATATAGTTAGGCTTTTGAAAGAGACGAGGACCGATGTTGTTGTAAACTTCCTTCCAGTAGGTAGTGAGGAAGCAACCAAGTGGTATGTGGAACAGGTCCTTTCTGCTGGTTGTGCCTTTGTAAACTGCATTCCAGTCTTTATTGCAAGCCAGAAATACTGGCAAAAGAGGTTTATAGAAAAAGGTTTACCAGTTCTCGGAGATGATATCAAATCCCAGGTGGGCGCCACAATCGTCCATAGGGTCCTGGTCAATCTCTTCAACGACCGGGGTGTGAAACTGGAGAGGACATCCCAGTTAAATGTTGGTGGTAACACTGATTTTTTGAACATGCTTGAACGCTCAAGGCTCCAGTCAAAGAAGATCTCAAAAACCCAGGCGGTGACCTCACTCCTTAAATATGACATCGGTGAAGAGAATATCTATATTGGCCCTTCAGACTATATTGCCTGGTTAACAGACCGAAAATGGGCATATATGAGATTAGAAGGCAGAACCTTTGGTGATGTGCCATTAAATATTGAGTTAAAACTTGAGGTCTGGGATTCTCCAAATTCAGCCGGTGTTGTGATTGATGCAATAAGGTGTGCAAAACTTGCCCTTGATAATAAATTAAGTGGTGCTATTATTGAACCTTCAAGTTATTTCTTCAAATCACCACCTATTCAGTATCCGGATCATATCTGTCGTGAGAAGACTGAGGCTTTCATAAAAAAATACGGTAAGAAGATAGCCAAAGAGCACAAAGGTAAGAAGAAATAAATAGAAATTACGATAGGTATGGATTCCGCTGATGAAACGCGGGCTCTTTATTACATTTGAAGGGGTTGAAGGTTCAGGCAAGACAACCCAGGCTCAGGCACTTGCCCAGTATTTGGAGAAGAAAGGTATCCCCTATATCCTTGTTCGTGACCCGGGAACTACCACAACCGGAGAGAGGATAAGGGAAATCCTCTTGAACCCTGAGAATAAAATTCACCCCAAATGTGAAGTTCTCCTTTTTCTTGCAGCAAGGAGTCAACTCGTTTACGAAAAGATTCTGCCTGCCTTGATGGAAAAGAAGATCGTCATCTCTGACCGATTTTCCGATTCCACCTATGCATACCAGATTTTTGCAAGAAAATTGCCTGAACGCCTTATTTCCATATTCAATCGTTTTGCCAGTGCAGGTTTAAAACCCGATCTCACATTCCTTGTGGATATTGAAGTGCCTGAAGGTCAGGCACGGGGAAAGTGCGTTGACCGTATGGAAAAAGAAGGTTTTTCCTACCATAACGAGGTCCGGGCAGGATATTTAAAACTTGCAAAAAGGGCAAGGAAGCGGATAAAGGTTCTTGATGGTACCAAAACTGTTGAGGAACTTAAAGCAGAAGTCATAAAATATGTTGAAGAATTATTAAATAGAAAGGGGTATCATTATGAAGATAAATAAAAAGGGCACTGCCCAGCGCATCTTAATTCCTTTATTGCTGGTTTCAATCCTCTGTGGAATTTTTATCGTTCAACGCCTGTGGGCAAGGGGTGATACATATACCTCATTGCGCATATTTAATAAAATTCTGAAAGATGTAGAAGAGAACTATGTAGATGAGGTAGATACTGACTCCTTGATAAGGGGTGCAATAAATGGAATGCTGGGTTCTTTAAAAGACCCCCATACCCAGTACCTTACAAAAGAAGAGTATGAACAGTTGAGGGTGACGACTGAAGGTGAATTTGGTGGTATTGGTGCCCAGATCGGCACCAGAGAGGATAAGATCGTTATCATTTCACCCCTTGAGGGCACACCTGCATATCGGGCTGGGCTCCTTCCTGGCGACCATATTATAATGGTGGATAGCATTCCAACCAAGGGTAAGAGTGTTGATGTGGTTGTAAAACAGATCCGTGGAACACCAGGAACAAAGGTTCTATTGACTATCCAGCGCGAAGGCATTCCAGAACCGTTCAATGTGGAAATCACCCGTGCAATCATAAAACTTGAGGCGGTCCCTTATTATGGGATGGTTACAAAGGAGATCGGCTATATCTATCTTGCCAGTTTTTCCAAAACAGCAGATACCGAGTTTAAAACCGGTCTTGATTCATTATTCCACTGGGGCGCAAAGAAGATCATATTTGACCTCAGGGGTAATTCTGGAGGTCTGTTGCAGGAAGGGATTGCGATCGCAGAATTCTTTTTAACTCAGAATAAGGATATTGTAACCACAAAAGGAAGGATTGAGCCCCCACGTACATTTAAATCCCAGAAGAGTTATCAATATGGGGACTTTCCAATGGTAACCCTTGTTGATGGAGGGAGTGCCTCTGCATCCGAAATCGTTGCCGGTGCACTCCAGGATTGGGATCGGAGTTTGATAATAGGCACGAATACATTTGGCAAGGGGTCGGTCCAGAATGTGATCCCACTTGAAGATGGGGGCGCCCTTAAGTTGACAACTGCTCGCTGGTATACACCATCAGGAAGATGCATTGATAAGCCATTCGCCCTTGAAGAAACCTCTACTGTCTCTATCTCCAAGATTGATACAAGCAAGAAAAATGTATATATCACGCTAAACCTTAAACGGAAGGTTTATGGAAATGGCGGCATTACACCTGATATTGTTATTGAACCAAGGAAGTTGACGAAACTGGAAACCGATATTTGGATAAAGGGATACTATTTTGACTTTGCAGTCCATTATACGAACACCCATAAGGATATTCCAAAAGATTTTATTGTGGATGATAAGATGCTTGATTACTTTGCCACATATCTGAAAGAGAAGAAAAAGATGGATTTTACACCTGCCCAGTTTGATTCAGCAAAAACAGGTATTGCTGAAAGGATAAAACAGGAGATAACGCTCAATCTCTTTGGCAGAAAGGAATATTATCGTTTACGGGTCCAGACTGACCCATTGATTCAGAAGGCAGTTGAACTGCTGAAGGAGGTGAATTCACAGAAGGAACTTTTTCGTGCACTCAAATAATGGGCTTGATTCTGAATATACTAAATTTAAAATCCAACAAATCGCAGTGCTGATTGGGTTGTCAGTTACAATATTATTAATCTTATGGTTAATAATCTTTATAGGTTTATGGCTAAAGAGGAAAAATGTACCGGATTGAAATAAAAAGGAAGAATGACCCGAGGGGAAAGTTTGTAAAAGAAGATTTTGAGACCATCGGATTTAAAGGTATTAACTCGGTTGAAGTAAAGGATGTCTACTACATTTATGATAAAATACCATATAGGGATGTAGTATTACTCGCTGAAAAACTATTCTGTGACCCGGTTGCTGAAGAATACCGTATTTGCTCCGGGAAAGGGTTTGAGATATTATACAATCCCGGTGTGAGTGACCCCAAAGAAGAAAGTATAAAAAAGGCAGCGATGGATTTGGGCATTAGATTAAAGAATGTCAAGACTGGTCTAAATTATATTTTCAAAGGAAGATTTAACAGCAAGCAACTGAAAGAATATGCCAGTCTATTCCTTTATAATCCCCTTATCCAGCATATAAGGCAGATAGGTGAGACTGAATATAAACCGAAGAGACAAAAATATCTTTACCTGAAGATAAATCTCAACACCGATCTTGTCAAATTGAGCAGGGATATGGGTCTGTCATTATCTAAACTTGAAATGGAGACAATAAAAAAGTATTTTGATAAACTTAACAGGGAACCTACCGATGTAGAACTTGAGACTATAGCCCAGACCTGGAGTGAACATTGCCGACATAAAACCTTTCTTGGTAAAATAAGATTTGGCAAAACCCTGATTGATAATCTTCTTAAGAATACAATTATGAGGGCAACAAAAGAGATAAACCATCCATTGTGTCTTTCAGTATTCCATGATAACTCCGGTGTAATTGATTTTGATGGGGAATATGGAGTCTGTTTTAAGGTTGAAACTCATAACCATCCTTCGGCACTGGAACCTTACGGTGGTGCAGCCACTGGTATCGGTGGTGTGATACGGGATATAATGGGAACCGGACTCGGCGCAAAACCAATAATGAATACCGATGTCTTTTGTTTCGGAAACCCTGAAATTGATTACAAAAAAATTCCAGCGGGTGTGCTCCATCCAAGGAGAATTATAAAAGGTGTATACCAGGGTGTTCGTGACTATGGTAATCGTATGGGTATACCGACAAAGAGTGGTGCAGTATATTTTGATGAGGCTTTCCTATACAATCCCCTTGTCTATTGTGGAACTGTAGGATTGATAAGAAAAGATAGAATAAAGAAAGGGGCAAAGCCGAATGACCTGATACTCCTCGTTGGCGGAAGAACCGGGAGGGACGGAATTCACGGTGCCACATTCTCCTCGGCTGAACTATCTATTGAGGCAGAAAAGTCCTGTGTCCAGATTGGAAACCCCATCATTGAAAAGAGGGTTCTTGATTGTCTCTTAAAGGTCAGCGAACTCGGGATTTTAAACTCGGTAACCGATTGTGGAGGTGGTGGGCTTTCCAGTGCGATCGGTGAGATGGGTAAGAATATTGGGGCATTGGTTCACCTTGAAAAGGTGCCATTAAAGTATGCGGGTTTAACTCCGAGGGAGATCTGGATCTCTGAATCTCAGGAGCGGATGATCCTTGCTGTTCCTGAAGAGCATATTAGAAGGGTAAAGAGGATATTTGAAAGTGAGGGGGTGGAAGCAACTGTCATTGGAAGATTTACCAATAACAAAAGGTTAATACTTTACTACAAAAATCAAAAGGTATGTGATATTGATATGGACTTCCTTCATAATGGCTTACCGATGCCCGAGAAGAAGGCAATCAAAAGAAAGAGTTTATCTAAAAATATAAATTTTCCATTACCCAGAGACTTGAACAAGATTATGCTTGAGATTGTGGGTAGTCTGAATTGTTGTTCAAGGGAATGGCTGGTTAGGGAATATGACCATGAGGTTCAGGGCGCAAGTGTGATAAAACCTTTTGTCGGGATCTATCAGGATGGGCATCAGGATGGGGTCGTTATTAAACCATTGCTCCATAAAAATAAGGGTATTATCGTCTCCTGTGGAATAAATCCATCTTATGGTAAGTATGACCCTTATAATATGGCATTATCGGTAATTGATGAGGCATTACGCAATCTTGTTGCAACAGGTGGAGATATTACAAAATCTGCAATGCTTGATAATTTCTGTTTTGCATCTCCTGATAGAGAAGAGGTTCTTGGTGATATTGTACTCAGTGCCCGGGGTTGTTATGATGGAGCAAAGGCATTCGGTGTCCCATTTATTTCAGGGAAGGATAGTTTGAATAACGAATGGCTTGACCAGGATGGAAAGAGCCATCTCATTCCACCCACCCTTTTAATCTCTGCAATTGGAATTATTGAAGATGTCACAAAATGCATAACAATGGACTTTAAAAAGGGGAATAGTTTTGTATATCTTATCGGGATTACAAAAGAGGAACTCGGCGGTTCTGAGTATTTCAGACTCTCAAAATTAAATGGTGGAAGGGTGCCGGGTGTAGATCTCAAGACTGCACCCAGGGTGATGAAGGCATTGCACTGGGCGATTATAAATGGACTTGTCCTTTCCTGTCACGACCTCTCTGAAGGTGGTTTGGGCCTCTCCCTTAGTGAAATGGCGATGGCTGGTGATATCGGCGTGGAGATAGACCTATCAATGGTGAAGTTTTTAGGGAGGAATAGACGGCCTGATATTCTCCTCTTCTCTGAATCAAATACAAGATTTCTCGTTGAGGTTGCACCTGAAAATGCGCCTGCCTTTGAAAAAATAATGGGGAAACTTCCTTTTTCAATGATTGGCAAGACGATTAATAGCAGGAGGGTAAGGGTCTTTAATTCAAAAGATTTAATAATTGATTTAGATATCCCCTGCTTGAGGAAGAGATGGAAAAGAAGGATAATCTAAAACATATTGCAATCATAATGGATGGTAATGGAAGATGGGCGAGGAAGAGGGGATTGCCCAGGGTCATTGGGCATCGTGAAGGGGTTGAATCGGTAAGGGCGATTGTCAAGACTGCGCGCGAAATCGGTTTAAAATATCTAACCCTTTATACATTCTCTACCGAAAACTGGAAAAGGCCTGCTGATGAAGTCCAGACCCTTATGAATATGCTTGAAGAAATGCTTGTCAAAGAAACACCTGAACTCCATAAAAATCGGGTAAGGATAAATGCAATTGGAAGGCTTGATGGATTATATCCAAATGCCCGGAGGGCACTTGATGAGGCGCTGAGGCTTACACGTGAGAATGACCAACTTGTTTTAACACTCTGTTTGAATTATGGAGGCCAGGGAGAAATCGTTGATGCAGTAAAGAAGATCCTCCTTGAGGATAGAAAAAATCCCATCAACCTTGATGAACTCAATGAAGAGAAATTCTTCCAGTATCTTTATGACCCCGAACTCCCCCCGCCAGATTTACTAATAAGGACCGGTGCAGAAAAAAGAGAGCGAATTTCTAACTTCTTATTGTATCAGATTGCCTATACTGAGATATACTTCACAAAGACCCTCTGGCCTGATTTTAGGAAAAAGGAATTCTTAAAGGCAATAGAAGATTTTAAAAACAGGGAGCGCCTCTTTGGTGGAGTTTAAAGATATTACAAAAAGAATAAAGACTGGTTTCTTCCTCGTTGGTATTGTTATCTTCACTCTTTGGATGGACAATATCTTCCTTCCCCTTTTACTCTTATTCTTTATAACCTTTGCCACAAATGAGTATTTTCGATTCTGGCATCGCAAAGACATCTATCCCCATACCCTTGCAGTTCTATTCCCTGGCTATACAATCCCCTTGCTATTCTATTTTGATATACCAATCCTCCTACCTGGTTTTATCCTCATCTTCTTTGTTGCACTCCTCTCGGTTATGCGATATCCAGGAAATAGATGGAGGCCAAACTTTCTGGCTGAAGTTTCTGCAAACTATTTTGGCATTTTTTATCTATCTCTCCTCCCCTCAACCATAATCCTCTTAAGAAAGCATGGATTTTGTATAAGTTTACTACCCCTTGTTCTAACCTGGATATATGATACATTTGCCTACCTTATAGGTTCAATCTGGGGAAGGCATAGACTTGCGGAAAGATTGAGTCCTAAGAAGTCCATAGAAGGGACTATCGCAGGACTAATTTTGACCTTTCCCTTTACCCTCTGGTTGGACTCATTATGGGCAAAAAATTTTAATTTTGTAGATGCAATCTGGATTACGCTGGGAATAGGAATTTTTGGAACTGTAGGTGATCTTTTTGAATCAGGAATGAAGAGGGAAGTCGGCTTAAAGGATGCATCCAATGTGTTTCCGGGCCACGGTGGATTTCTGGATCGCCTTGACTCTTTGATCTTCAATATTCCATTCTTTTATCTCTATTATATTAACCGTGGATAAGACACCACTTGCAGACCGGATGAGACCTGAGGACTTTGACCAGATTCTTGGTCAGGATCACCTTCTTGGTCCTGATGGTCCAATCAGAAAACAGATTGAGCAGGGAAGACTATTCTCAATGGTTCTTTTTGGTCCACCAGGTAGTGGTAAGACTACAATTGCCCGGCTCTTTGCTAAAAAATTTTCTGCGGACTTTGTCTCCTTCTCTGCAGCAACGAGTGGTATTGTAGAGATAAAAAAATTTATGGAGGATGTTGAGAAGAAAAAAAATTTATTCAACCGTGATACAATAATATTCATAGATGAGATCCATAGATTTAATAAGGCACAGCAGGATGCATTCTTGCCGTATCTTGAAAAAGGGACGATTATACTAATCGGCGCAACGACTGAAAATCCTTCTTTTGAACTGAACTCAAGCCTGTTATCAAGGGTAAAGGTATATATGCTGAAACCGCTCTCATTTGATGATATGAAAAAGATATTAAAAAGGGCGCTGGTTTCTCCAAAAGGGCTTGATAACAAATATGAGATCACGGAGGAGGCACTGGATTTCATTGCTAATATCTCAGATGGTGATGCAAGGGTTGCGTTAAATGCCCTTGAATTGTGTGCATTTGCAGCGAAGGAGAAAAGGATTGATTTAAAACTCGCTGAAGAGGTAGTTCAGAAAAAGGCACTGAAATATGATAAGGCGGGTGAAGAACATTATAATCTTATATCCGCCTTACACAAATCCTTAAGAGGCTCTGACCCAGATGCCTCTTTATACTGGCTTGCAAGAATGCTTGAGGCAGGCGAAGATCCTCTATACATCGCCCGCCGCCTTGTCCGTTTTGCAGTTGAGGATATCGGTATTGCTGATCCTCAGGCACTGGTGATAGCAGTTGCAGCAAAGGAGGCAGTGGAATTTATTGGAAGGCCAGAAGGCGATCTCGCACTTGCCGAATGTGTAGTATATCTTGCACGGGCGAAGAAGAGCAATGAGATATATCTTGCCTATGAGGAGGCAAAGAATGATGCCCTGAATACACTCGCCCAGCCTGTGCCAATGCATATCAGGAATGCACCGACACCCTTAATGGAAAAACTCGGTTATGGCAAGGGATACAAGTATCCCCACAACTATCCAGATGCAAAGGTTGAACAGGATTATATGCCGGAGAATTTGAAGGGCAAGAAGTATCTAAAAGATAAAAAATAAAGAAGGGGCGGCTTTGCCGCCCCTTCTTAAATCCTTTTTACTTTATCGTTGCATTGAGCAGTTCTAGCTTTACATCCACAGTAAAGTTAGTATCTTGTTCAGTAAAGGTCATCTTTACCTGACCTACATCAGGTGCAAGCCAGACATAGGAAGTCTCAGCAATGGTGCCATCTGTGAAGATATCCATCACCTTCCAGCAATCATCATAAGTGCCTGCAGGAACCGTAACACTCTCTTTTGTAATTATTTTTCTGGTCTCGGTATAAGAGGTATCCTTATGCACATTCCAGGACTTGTTTTCTTCAAGCGGTAAAACAAAGGCTGTATCAGGTGTGGTTGATGACTTATCTTCGTAAACGAATATATAATCATCGGTCTTCTCAAAATAACTTGTATCCGCATACTGTTTGCCCTTTGCAACAACCTCAAATACCTTTGTCCCATTATTCAGGGTTGTCTCACCGGTAACTTCAACCTTCGTTGTATCTACAGTAGTAATTGTAGTATCAGGCATTTTTGTTGTGGAAGTTGATTGATAATTCCATACATTACCCACCGCGATCGGGAAATAATCCTTCTCGCCACCACCACAACCTACCAGAAAAAGCACGACCGGTACCAACACCAATAATTTTTTCATAATATCTCCTTTCGCCAACAATTATATATAGAATTTCAACTTTGTCAAGGTGTGGATATTTTCTCCTTATTAACCTAATTCCTTATTATATGCGAAGATGCTGAATATTCCGCCGGTGTGGATGAATATCACTCTCTTATAATTCCTTTTCTCTAAGTCATTAAGCATACCATAAAATGCCTTGCCGGTATAAACCGGCTCAAGGATAATACCGTTTCTGGCAAGAGATTTTATAGTCTCAATCTCCTCGGGATAGGGTATTCCATACCCCTCTCCAACAAATCCATCAATCAAAATTATATCTTTTTCACCAATAGAAAACTTAAATTCAAATCTATTCCTTGCATTATTGAGAATATCAACAATTTTATTCCTGAAGTATTCAACTGTATCACAGATTATTACACCATTTAAATCAACCTCTATACCCAATAGTTTCTTTCCTAACAATAATCCTGCATAAGTTCCGCCAGAGCCGACTGCGCAGTATATCGCCTCAATCCTTTTTTCTCTTATAAAATCTGCCATCTCCTTTATACAATCAACATATCCAAGTGCACCAATTTCGTTAGAACCGCCTTCTGGAATGATATATGGTTTTCTCTTCTTCAATCTCATTGCATAATCCTCCATTATCTCCATTCGTCTTTGGTATTCTTCAGGCGTGATAAAAGTTATCTTTGCCCCAAGTAGTTTATCAAGTAATAGATTCCCGGTAATTTCTTCATCCCCTCTTCTTCGCAAAAATAGATGGCATTCCAAACCAAAGATTCGTGCAAAGGCAGCTGTTGTCCGGCAGTGGTTTGATTGGACCGGACCGCAGGTGATAATCGTATCACAGCCCTTTTTCTTCGCATCCGCAATCAGGTATTCAAGTTTCCTTGCTTTATTACCAGAAATTAACAACCCATTGAGGTCATCCCTTTTGATGAATATTACTGTCTTCCCTTTTATTCCGGATAGTCTTTCAATTGGTGTAGGCTTTGTAATCTTTAAAGGTTTTAAAATATGCATACGCTATTCACGCTTCACATCCATCACACATCTGAATCCATAATAACGATCCTGGACAAATGGTTTTAAACCCATCCGCGATGCACACCTTAGATGTCTTGGATTGATACTTAACCAGGAACCACCGCGCACAACTCTAAGATATCCTGAATCAGGCCCTGTGGGATTCTTTTCCGGGCTCATTCTGTAATATAATGTATCATAGAAATCTGCACACCATTCCCAGACATTCCCTGCCATATCATACAATCCAAAATTGTTCGGCTTGAATATTCCTACAGGTGCAGTATATTTATATCCATCAGCACCAAGGTCACCACCCGGGGCATAATTGCACCTTCCAAATGGTGTGTCATCTCCCCAGGGGAATTCTCTATCAACAAGCCCGCCCCTTGCTGCATATTCCCACTCAGCCTCAGTGGGAAGCCTCTTCCTAGCCCATTTTGCATAACATAAGGCATCAAAATAACTCACTCCAACCACAGGCTGGTGAGGCTTATTCAAAAGTGTATCATTGATAAATGGTGGTTTAGGATGTCCTGTAGCTTTTACAAATTCTAAATACTGCTTATTGGTCACCTCATACTTATCCATATAGAATGTATCAACCCAGACCCTATGTTTTGGGCTTTCTCCAGTTGAATCTGAACCCATTGTGAAATATCCACCAGGGATGAGAACCATACCTTCGGGTGGTGGTTTTATCCTTTTTACTAACTGTTTATCTTCGATCTTTGGTTTACCACACATCAAAAGTAGACTAAACAAAGATATGATTATAATAAGGTGTTTTTTAGGGATTATCATCGCCTCTTATATTACAAAAATTTTTCTATAAGTCAAGTCCCTACTATACTGATCACTCACCACTTTTTTCTCCCGCCTGAAGGTAGGGGATAAAGATGAGGATGAATTTTTTAACCATAGATTTGATTCCTACAAATAAGAAAACCAATCCAGTTTGAATTAGCACGCTAACATCTAATTTTAGTTCCCTACCCCGGATTATTCATACTAAAAGTCATTGGGCCCGCCTTACTCCTTCTGTCATTGCGCGCCCGCCTTCGGCGGATAAGGTGAAGGGCATGGGTTTCAGGGGTTCTTCCCTGATGTATCTTGACTGGTTGTAGTAATCAATTGTCATCAATATCAATCTTTATAGCATTTGGGTTCTGTGCCTATCCCGGCATTAAGTTTATTTCCCCTGCAAGAGGAATTAGGTACCTGGCACCGGCTGAGATTTTAATATCAGTAATCGTTAATTTGAAATCACTCGGCAGACCCAATAATTTGGGATCTTCACTCAATGAGCGATGGGTTTTGGCAATACATATTGGAAAATTACTAAATCCTAATGCCTCTATTCTTTTTAACTCCCTCTCTGCCTTTGGTGTATATACTACATTCTTTGCACCATAAATATTTAACGCAATTTTTCCAATTTTATTTTTTACTGAATCATCTAAACTGTATAGAGGTATTTGTTCACCGGGATTTGATTCCGCAATTCTCATAACTTCTTCAGAAAGTTCTAATGCACCATCACTACCCTCAGTAAATGTCCGAACTTCAATACAGCCAACACCATTATCTTTACAAAAAGATTTCACAATAGCAATCTCATCAGATGTATCATCTGAAAATATATTCAATCCTACAATAACCGGCACATTAAACATCTTTATATTTTCAATATGCTTTTTTAAATTGGGAAGGCCCTTCTTTAAATCTTCAATCGTTCCAGATTTTAAATCCTTTTCATTCGCACCACCATGCAATTTTAGAGCCCTTGTGGTAGCAACGATAACACAGGCGCTCACTTTGAAATTACCAATTCTACATACAATGTTAAAAAATTTCTCAGCGCCGAGGTCGGTTCCAAATCCTGCCTCAGTTATAACATAATCGCTGAGTTTTAGTGCAATTTTCATTGAAATAACGCTGCGGGTTCCATGGGCAATATTAGCAAAGGGTCCGGTGTGAATAAAGGGAGGAGTATGTTCTATTGTCTGCACAAGATTTGGTTTTATTGCATCCTTTAATAATACTGCCATTGCCCCGCACACGCCAAGATTCTCCGCAAATACCGGATTCCCTTTCATATCATAGGCAAGGAGAATTTTACACAATCTCTCCTTCAATTTCCTAATTGAACTTGATAAACTGAGTATTGCCATTACCTCACTCGCTGCGGTGATTATAAATCTATCCTCCCTTGCTGGTCCATTCTCCTTGCCACCAAGCCCTACCACAATATTCCTCAAAGAACGGTCATTCATATCCATTATCCTGGGAAAGAGAATCTTCCGTTCATCAATCTGGAGTTGATTGCCAAAATGGATGTGGTTATCAAGTGCAGCAGATAAAAGATTGTGGGCTGGACTCACTGCATGGATATCACCGGTAAAATGGAGATTAATATCTTCCATCGGCAGGACCTGTGAATATCCGCCACCTGCAGCACCACCTTTGATCCCGAATACCGACCCCAGAGATGGTTCACGAAGGGTAACAATTGAACTCTTTCCAAGGCGATTTATCGCCATACTCAATCCAATTGCTACACTTGTCTTACCCTCTCCATAGGCAGTTGGTGTGATTGCACTTACAAGGACCAACCTTCCATCACGCCTGTTTTTGATTTCTTCAAAAAGTTTCAGGGAAATCTTTGCCTTGTAAAGGCCATAGGGCAAAACATAATCTTCAGGAATTTTGAGATCCTCGGCAATCTTATAGATTGGGAATAATTTGCCTTCTGGGCAATTTCAAGGTTACTTTTTCATCAATCCTCTTTTGGTGCATAGTGTGAAAATTGCATTGTATAAACACCTCGGCCCTGGGTAAGGGACCTCAGGTCTGTGGCATAACCAAATGATTTGGCGAGGGCAAGGGTTGCAGTGATTATCTTGTCTTTCTTATTGGTTTCAATATTCAATATCTCTGCCCTGCGGGCATTTAAATCATTGAGCACATCGCCAAGGTATATTTCAGGAACCACGATCTCAAGGGACATTATCGGTTCCATCAATATTGGTTTTCCTTTCATAAATGCCTCACGCATAGCAAGTTGTGCCGCGATCTGGAATGCAAGTTCAGAGGAATCAACGGGATGGAACGAGCCATCAAGGATCGCAACTTCAATGTTAACTATAGGATAACCCATAAAAATACCAGTATCACATTGATCCCTTATTCCTTTCTCAATCGCAGGAATGAATTGTTTCGGTATAGCACCTTCTCTGACCATATTCTTTATGACTATCCCTTCTTTTTTGGATGGACTCACCTGTAATTTAACCACCCCATATTGTCCTCTGCCTCCGGTCTGCTTTATGAATCTACCTTCAGCAATTGCAGTCTCGGTTATGGTCTCGCGATAAGACACCTGAGGTTTGCTAACATAGCATTCAACACCAAACTCCCTTTTTAATCGGTCGGTTATGATTTCAAGATGGAGTTCACCCATACCAGAGATGATACGTTGGCCGGTCTCTTCATCGGTCTTTACCTTGAACGTGGGGTCTTCAACCTGTAGATACTTTAATGCATTCTCAAGTTTTTCGTCATCCAGTTTGGTCTTTGGTTCAAGCGAAACAAATATAACCGGTTCAGGGAATTTCATAGGTTCGTATGTGATTGGATGGTCTGGAGCACATAATGTATATCCAGTCCTTGATTCACGGATACCAGTTATTACACCAATCTCACCAACACTCAGTTGCTTGACCTCATCCCTTTTATTCGCATGCATAAGATACAATCTTCCAACCCGGTCAATGCGGTCCGGCGGGAAGACTCGGACCTTATCACCCGCATTTATTGTCCCTGAATACACACGGATATAGTATAAAAGCCCAAGATGTATATCAATCTGGGTTTTAAAAAGCAACGCAGAAAATGGGGCATCCAGAGATGGAAAACGGACTTCTTCTTTTCCGGTTTCGGGATTTTGGCCTTTTGCAGGTGGTAGATCAAGGGGCGAAGGTAGGTAATCAAGCACTGCATCAATTAATGGTTGTATCCCGCGGTTTTTTAATGCGCTTCCGCAAAAAACCGGGAAGAAATGAAAATTCAATGTGCCCTTACGCACAACCTCTTTTATCTTTTCTTTTGGGATAGGTATGTCAGCAAAGTAACTCTCAAAGATATCTTCATCGTATTCAGCGATGGTCTCAAGGAGTTCATTATAAAATTTTCTTGCTTCTTCCTGATATCTCTCCGGGATTGGTTCTGTATGATAATTTATGCCTTCTTCGTCATCCCAGTAGATTGCCTTCTGTTCAATTATGTCAATTACACCCTTGAATCTATCTTCGGCTCCGATTGGTATCTGTAAGACGAGTGGTTTCATTGATAATTTGTCTTTCATCTGTTTGAGCACACGGTAGAAATCAGCACCAATGCGGTCCATCTTATTGATAAAGGCGATCCTGGGCACACGATAACGATCTGCCTGGTGCCAAACTGTTTCACTCTGGGGCTGAACACCTCCAACAGCACAGAATATTGCAATGAGACCATCAAGAACTTTCATAGACCTTTCTACTTCTATAGTAAAATCCACATGTCCAGGGGTATCAATGATATTAATCCGGTGGTCTTTCCAGTAGACTGTAGTTGCCGCTGCAGTTATTGTTATCCCTCTTTCCCTTTCCTGGGGCATCCAGTCCATCGTTGCTGAACCCTCATCCACCTCACCTATCTTCCTTATCTTTCCAGTATAAAAAAGAATCCTCTCTGTAGTTGTGGTCTTTCCTGCATCAATATGGGCAGCAAGTCCAATATTTCTTATAAATCTAAGGTCTAACATTACATTAATTATATGCAAATAATCATACTATTTCAAGGGCTATTCTCTTATTCTTCGCGCCCTTTTTACTGTGGATTTTATTTCTTTTTTATTGTTGTGCCCAACACAAAAGGGAATTCCTTTATGAGTGATTATTACAAATTCATCCCATCCATTCTGATTTTTTATATTCTCTCCACGCAGGATTTTTTTCAACTCCCATTCTTTAATCTCAACCGTATTCTTCTTCGCATCAACTCCAAATAACTGGACAAAGTCATTATCCGGTTTGAGATTATTACTATAAATCTTGCCGAATTCAAGCCCTTTCCTTATTGCAGGAATTTCAAAAAATGAATAGGCATCAGGGGTTGAGATAAAATACTTCTCACCCCGTGGAAATACTGCATAGCCATTAAAGATATCACTTGAAATACCAAATTGCCTTGAAAACATTCCTACTACCTTGTATTCAAACTCAATCCTGCCGTGATAACCAGGCCTTAATTGTGGAACTCCGCGCTTTGTAATCTTGGCGATAAAGAATGGGGCAGTATCATTATCCTGGGGTAAAATCCTTGCGCAATGCGTTACCCTCTGGTCATAAACATCTTTTTGCCATTTAATGACTCCATTGCGCAATTTAAAGTTTGGAATTGAGATAGGTAATACTTCAGCCTCAGGAAACTTTTTTAGAAGATAATCAACAACCCCTTCATTCTCTTCAGGTGCAATTGTGCAGGTTGAATAGACCATAATACCGCCTGGTTTCAATGCCCGGAATGCAGAGGCAATCAATCCTTTCTGTATCCTGGACATCTTTTGAATATTCTTTAAACCCCAGTGATAAAGGACTTTCTTTGATTTTCTTATCGTGCCTTCAGCTGAACAGGGTGCATCAAGGAGGATTTTATCAAAATAATTGGGCAGAACATCTCCTATCTTTTCTCCAGGGATTGATATTATCACTTCATTCAATAGACCACATTTTTTTACATTATGGATGAGGCTTGAAACCCTTTTATAATCAATCTCATTCGCAACGATCAATCCTTTATTTCCCATCAATTGTGCAATCTGGGTCGTCTTTGAGCCTGGTGAGGCACAGAGGTCAAGGACAACATCTTCTGGTTTCGGGTCAAGGACCAGGCCAGGAATCATTGACGCAATCTCCTGGACATATATGAGTCCTAACTGGTGGGTAAAGTGATTACCAATACCATAGCCATTTTCAAGGACATAACCCTGGCTGTAAAATTTTAAAGGTTTCATTTTAAAATCCTTTAAAAAACTAATAATATCATCTGTTTTTCCTTTAAGGGTGTTGACCCTTATAGAAACTCTCTGCGGTTTATTTAAAAATTCAAGGAAAACATTGAAATCAGAAATTATGTCCTGGTATCTGGAATAGAGTTTTTCAATATTCATAAGTTGATTATATAGAATAAAATCCTTAAGTCAAGAAAATGGATAACAGCCAAAAGATTTGTTGACTTTTTTTAAAAATTAAATAAAATAAAACACTAAGGAGGTCCTATGAAGGCACTCTATGCACTAATAGGGATTGTGTTGCCAATTTTCCTTTTTGGCAACATAATCTATGGTGGTCCAGGAGACCGAATCCAGGGTTTTGCACCAGGAGATACCTTGATTGATACACTGCTGGTGACCGTTAAAGTTCCGGCAAGGATAGGATTATATGTGAATGGTAGCACTGAATTTGATTTAAATAATCCAGTGCCACCACAGGTTTACCCACCAGCAGTCTTCCCTGGTTATTATGACCCGACTTCGGTCCAGGGCACAAATACTGATGGTGTGGATGTCCAGGTCTTTTCAAATTCACCTTCAATGACCTGGCATTTGGAGACCCGTGGTAGCGGTGATTTCACAACGACTATTGCTCTTGACCAGTTATACTATGCCCCGGATGGAACACCAAATCCTCCTGATGGCCAGGACCCACCGGCAAACTGGACCGCCTATTCAACGACCTATAATGAGATTGCCAATGGCGGTAAGACAAATGGCTGGATTCCACAGAACCAGGACTATGTATTCCAGGCTGAGATTGATGATGAACCCACACCCGCAACTGGTGCGACTGCAACAATCTATTATCGGCTCTACGCCCAGTAATATAACGAACCTGAATACACATGGAACTCCTCACCCATTCCTCTTCCCGCCAATCTTTGTGGCGGGAAG
>Ga0207433_10001715_pt1 | contig 46371 bp, 43 predicted proteins | sample YelNatPaOPGAMG01_FD_187559 | JGI IMG/M metagenome (GOLD analysis project Ga0207433, IMG submission 187559) | Hot spring thermophilic microbial communities from Obsidian Pool, Yellowstone National Park, USA - OP-RAMG-01 (SPAdes) (version 3) | ecosystem: Environmental > Aquatic > Thermal springs...
TATTTTCTACTCCAATAATATCTAAAATTTCTTCCACGGCAAAGAAGCTTAAAATCCCCGTGGCAAAACTCGCAGCGGAAACGGCCCGTTGGGTTCCTTTACCAGCTTGGGCAAAGGCCTGTTGAGCAACAAACTTGAGAAATTTTTGGTAGCGGACACTTTCGCGAAATTTAACGGCTAATTCCCGATTGCTCCTTAGCCACTTACCAAGATGCTTTCCAAATCTTTTGCCGATTTCTTCTTGAACTTTTTGGGGGCTGCTATCTTCAGCGATCCCTAGGGTTTTTGCTATTTGAGAAATTATCTTAGAGAAAAGTGGATTTTTAGTTTTGATGGGGGGATCTGTTTCATCAAGGATTATTCTTGTTCCGTCTCTTCTATCCAGGCAAATTTTAATTAGACCATTTTTGGTCCCGTTTTTCGCATGCCCTGCGATCGCGTCTGCTTCTGCGTCATACTGTCGAATTAAATTTTTGATTATTCTTCTTAATTCCGTCCTGCTTATGTTTGGTTTCGCTTTTTTAATTTCGGCTTCAATTTCTTTGGGATTAATTTCGTTGTGTATTCCAAAAGAAACGCCCATGCCTTTTACGAACCGACCGTATTTTTTAGCGAACCTTTCTAGTTGATAAAGGTCTACGGTATAAGTGCCATCGGCATTGGGAGTTAGGTTAAATTTTTTAATATATTTTTCGAGCGACTTTTGGCCGGAAGGAGATAGGGTTTTAGGATCGAGAGGATAGAGAAGTTTGGCGGACATCATTTCTTGTCCAAATTCTTGTAACTTAGCCGCTACTGTTTCTCGAGTTAGTTGGTTTCCAGTGAAAATAAGGGCGATTTCATCTCCTCCCAAACGGCAAACTTGGACAGGCATGCCGTTTTTCTTAAAAAACTTTAGGAGACGGCTGGCAAAATCTTTAAAGATAGTATCGCCCAGTTCCGTCCCCATAGTGGAAAAATCATGATTAAAGTCTACCCAACTACCAAAATAGTTAATATCCCCCCTAACTAAAATGTAATTTTTCCCTTGTTTATGAAGTCGATTGAGGATTTTGTAGTAGGTTTTATTGGTATAAAAATCAGATTTGGGATCAAGGTAAAGGGAGGCATTCCACTTGAAAGCCAATCCCCCAAGAATACGTTCTTCTAAATTAAAAACCTGGTCAAGCTTGGAAGAAATAGCAGCAAAACTTTTGTTATTCTTTCCATAAAGGACTACTTCAGCTACTTTTTTGCCTAGGGCGTCAGTTAAAGGAACAATTATTTCACCCTCGTTTCCCAAGTAGGGAGAAACAGCCGTGGTTTTACTTGTTTTCCGGATTTCAATAGAACTAATTTCTTTTTGCAAATTTGTGGGGAGAAGATTTTTAAAGTAAGATGCCAGTTCTTCTTGGAAAGTTTTCGGCAATTCAAGAATTCGTTCTCTTAATTTTTCGTTAGTTATAAGCCGTTGGAGTGCAATTTTTACTTCTAAGCTAGGTTCTTTTTTAGGTAAGAAGGCTTCAGGGACTTTTTTTAAAATTTCTTTTAAAGAAACTTCTAAAATTTCGGCAGGGTTGTCTTGATTTAACTTATTAAGCAGAGCACGTGCGGCAGATTCAAGATTCTCAGGGGAGTATTTGCTTGTTTTTGAGTTGTGGGCATAGTGAAATAGACCGACATTGATTCTAAATTTTTCTACCACACTGCCATTGGACTTTACCAGGGGGATATTTTTTAGGTTAACTCGGTATCTAAAATTTTCGTTTACGCTTGCGACAGGAATTCCTCTTTGCTTGGCAATGTATTCCTTAAAGGCCTCCCTGGTTAAGGGGTTTTCAATTTCGTTGGGAGCAATTTCGATTTGATATTTGCCTGATTCTAAGGTGTGTTTTAATTCTGAGGCGTACCTTCGGGCTTCTTCTAAGGTAACTCCTTCTAGAAGAACTGCACGATTAATGCCCTGAAGAGCGAAAACCTTTACTTTGATACCTTTCTTTTGATAAAAACTAATAATGGTTTTAACCATCTGGTCTCGAACAAGGTCGCCAACTCGATGGTTATAATTATTGACCGCGCTGAAAGATTGAGGGTTAAAAATTTGAACAGCAAAATTTCTGTTGTCGGAGTAGGAGCTTAAGACTTCGTCTGCAAAGAACGCCTCAAAATTTACTACTGGACCAACTTTTTCGGCAAAGCGTTGCCAAAAAGACAAGAATTCATTTCTAATTGGTCCAGCGTTTAGATAATTAAAGCTTGGTATTAAACTAATGGGTGATGTTTCCATGTCTTCTATTTAAAATAAAAGAGAAGCCTGTTAAAGCTTCTCTTTTTGAATTAAATAACTTTAGATAACAGGCAATCTAAAGTTACTCTCTATTATATTTATCGAGTTTTACTGGGAAAAACTTGCGTAGGTTTGTTTTAGAAAGAAAGGCCTTTTTTTAAGAGGAGATCAATGCCGAAGGCAATGGTTTTAGCTAGATGCCCGGAAACGGCGGCATTCCCTGTGCCATCGGGAGTATAATAAAACGCGTTTGGTATCCCAAATTCCTGAAAGAGTACTCCAAAAGTTTTCTCTCCGGAGATTAAAGGAGAGATCAGGAGACAATTTCTACACTTTTCCCCCTCAGTAAGAGGGTTCAAATTTATCCCCGTTTTTGAAAGGGGGTAAACCACAGACTTTCCTTTTTCATCAACCGTCATTACTACATAATCTGTCACAATAGTTTTTTCTAAAGGGAGATATTCTGGTGGAATCTTGTATTTGGTGTAAATGTCGGGGATGAAAACGGTGTCCTTTTGTTTCATAGTCCAGGAAACAACGCTATCAGGTTCATCCAATTTTAGTTCTTGTGGGTTAATTTCCCGGCTTGAAGCTAAAACTATAAGTTTATCTTCTTTTTTCAAGAGCAAGTCCACATCATGAATGGGGAGCTCGGGAGGAATGGGGCGCTCGGGTTTTATCGCGTAGAGTTCTTTTGCCCAACTAACGGTTAATTTTCCCAGATCTTGAAAATCTTTTACTTCCCCTATGTACCTGTTTACCACCTTATTCAAATATTCTATTTGTTCTGAAGCTGGGATCTTTATAATGGGTTTATATTTTTTAGATAGATATTTAGGAACTCTTGGGTCTTGCATTGTTTTCAGTCTCCCCAGCCATTTAGAAAAAATACCATTGTTTCCTTTTCCTGATATTTTCATGATTATACCCCCTTTGGCCTTTGACTGGCAAGTGTTTTAATCTTTGCCTCAGTTTATTTTCGATGAGTATTTTTATAAATTTCAGATAATTTTTTAGAGGATAGCACAAAGGGTTTGAAAAGGGCGAAGATCTGGATAAATTGACAAGGTTAAATTAAGAGTGATAGAATTTTCATTGTGACAAGCGAAGAATTACAGAAGAAGCTTGGGAACATTATTCTTTCTAATTCGGCCGCACAGGGGCATTTTCTTTTTTTAGGATAATGTCTGAATTTAAGCTTATTTCCAAGTTTAAACCCCGCGGTGACCAACCTAAAGCTATCGAGCAGCTGGTAAAGGGTCTAAAGCAAGGATATAGGTATCAAACCTTACTTGGGGTGACGGGCAGCGGCAAGACCTTTACCATGGCAAATGTAATTCAGACGGTGCAAAGGCCGACTTTGGTTATCTCGCCTAATAAAACCTTAGCGGCTCAGCTCTGTCAAGAATTTCGAACTTTTTTCCCTCATAATGCGGTAGAGTATTTTGTTTCTTATTACGATTACTACCAGCCCGAAGCTTATATTCCTTATACTGATACCTACATTGAAAAGGATGCTTCTATTAATGAAGAGTTAGATCGCTTGCGGCATGAAGCAACCATGGCCCTTCTTTCGCGAAGGGATGTGATTGTGGTGGCTTCGGTCTCTTGTATTTACGGCTTAGGTACTCCGGCTGACTATATGAAAGCAGTGCTTCCCTTAAGGGTGGGAGAGAGCTATGACCGGGATGAAATTATTCGTCATTTGATTTCAGTTAAATACGAAAGAAATGATTATGAGTTAAAGCGTGGAAGATTTAGGGTTCGGGGTGACATCATTGAGATTCTTCCTGCTTATGAGAAAAACCTTTTGCGTCTTGAGTTAGATGGAGACTGCTTGGTAAAAATCACGGAACTAGAACCAGTTTCCGGAAAGAAACTTCAAGAAAGAGATTTTGTAGCTATTTATCCTGGGACCCATTATGTAACTTTTGAGGACCGCTTAGAAGCAGCGATAGAGTCAATTCAAAAGGAGTTGGCTTGGAGATTAGAAGAACTTCGCCAGCAGAACAAGCTGGTCGAAGCCCAACGGCTTGAGCAGCGGACCAAATACGACCTGGAAATAATTAGAGAAATGGGTTATTGTTCAGGAATAGAAAACTACTCTCGCCACTTTGATGGGCGACAACCAGGCGAACCCCCTGCTACTCTGCTGGATTACTTTCCCAAAGATTTTTTGGTTTTTATTGACGAATCCCATGTTTCTATTCCTCAGCTTCACGGCATGTACGAAGGGGACCGTTCCCGCAAAGAAACCCTGGTAGAATTTGGTTTTCGATTGCCTTCCGCATTAGACAATCGTCCACTAAGGTTTGAAGAATTTGAGAAGCGCATTTCTCAAGCTATTTTTGTTTCTGCTACGCCGGGCCCTTATGAGTTAAAACATTCTGCTCAGGTAGTAGAACAAATTATTCGTCCTACCGGTTTGGTTGATCCGGAGGTAGAAGTGCGTCCAACTGAAGGACAGGTAGAAGATTTGATAAATGAAATTCAAAGGCGAGTAGCCCAGAAAGAACGAGTTTTGGTTACTACTTTAACCAAGCGGATGGCTGAAGACCTGGCGGAATATCTTAATGAAGCGGGAATTAGGGTTCGTTACTTGCATTCGGATGTTGAAACTTTAGACCGGATTGATATTTTGCGTGGATTGCGTTTGGGGGAATTCGATTGTTTAGTGGGAATTAATCTTTTGCGGGAAGGGTTGGATTTGCCGGAGGTTTCCTTAGTGGCAATTTTAGATGCCGATAAGGAAGGATTCTTGAGGGCCGAGACCTCGCTGATTCAAACTATGGGTCGAGCCGCTCGGAATGTAAATGGCAAGGTAATTCTTTATGCAGAAAAAGTGACGGATTCTATGAAAAGGGCTATTGCCGAGACCAACCGGCGACGGAAATTGCAGATAGAATTTAATCAAAAGCACGGGATTACTCCTAAAACCATCGTTAAGGAAATTGCTGATATTAGAGATCGAATTAGGGAAAGTAAATTGGCAGAGATCAAGCGCCTTAAGGAATTTATGCCCCCAGAAGAAATTCCTGATTTAATTAAGAGCCTGGAAGAGGAAATGAGGGCGGCCGCTACCGAACTCAATTTTGAATTGGCGGCGGAGATTCGGGATCGAATTAAGGAGTTAAAAAAGATTTTCCTTCGTTAGAGTCTTGGGGGAGCGGAGTGAAATTACCAACCGATTTTTTTCATCATTTCATGATCTTTTTCCCATTTTTTGGGATTTAGCTTGTAGAAAAAACGATTAACTTCTTCTAACCAATTGAGTGCTTGATAATTGGAGATTTTCATAAAATTTCTTAGATCTTCTTTGCGGTAGTAATTCAAGAGCATCTTTTTGGTCGTTTTCTTGGGTTTCATGATTTCGTTATCTTCCTTAAGGCACCAATATCGATCCAATCTCGGTCACGCCCAGCTTTTTCTTTCATTTGGATAATATCCTGAAGCGAGGCGCAGGAAAATGGGACATTTTTAACCTTGATAACTTTTCGTCTTCGATAAGCTTTTTTAAAATCGATAGGGTTTTTTAAAAAGATATCAATTTGCTTAAATTCATCTTTTGTATGATGGAAACAAAGTGCGACTAAATTTTTTGCTTTTTCTAATGTAATTTTTGAAGCGTAACCCAGTTTTTTCATTATCTCTGCAAACTTATTAAGATTTTCTTCTGAAATATCAATCATTAAGTCCAGGTCTCTAGTAAGTCGATGGACCCCATACAAATTTACCGCTAGGCCGCCAACAATTAGGTATTTGAGGCGGCTTTGGTTTAGGGCTTTAATTTCTTCTTCGTAGTACATTTCACGGTTATTATATCATATTTTTTGCTATAAGGCATAATGTGGAAAATTCGGTAATTTGCGTAATTCCCGAACTTGCAAGGTGCTTGCTCGCCTGGAAAAAGATGGCTCTTCCCCGAAAAATGTAGTGACACTAATTGGGATGTAGCGGATAACACCAATATTTATCCCACGAATTTCTTCTCGAATCTTCACAAATAACACGAATCTTTAAGGGCTTAATCATTTCGTGTAATTTGCGGAAATTAGCGAATCAATTCGTGAAACAAGACTTCCCTTTAAATTTTTGCTATACTAATATAGGAGGTGGATCATGGTTAACTTAGGTAAGGTTTTAACGGCGATGGTGACTCCTTTTAAGCCGGACATGTCTGTAGATTGGAAAAGGGCGGAGGAGCTGGCAGATTATTTGGTTAGAAATGGTTCTGAAGGATTGGTAGTCCACGGAACTACAGGAGAATCTCCTACTTTGACGCATGAAGAAGAGTATGAGCTCTACCGAGTGGTGAAAAAAGCAGTTGGGGGAAGATGTAAAATTATTGCAGGAACGGGTTCTAACTCTACGGAGACGACCATTAAATCATCCAAAGAAGCGGAGAAAATTGGGGTTGATGCTTTAATGATTGTTGTTCCTTATTATAATAAACCGTCGCAGGAAGGAATGTATCAGCATTATAAAGCTGTTTCTCAGGCGACTGATTTGCCCATAATTATTTACAATATTCCTGGAAGAACTGGGGTGAACATGACTCCCGAAACTGTTGCAAGAATTGCCACCGATTGTAAGAAGGTTATTGGGCTTAAAGATGCGGCAGGAAATCTGGATCAAACTTCTGCTACTCGGAATTTATGCCCTAAAGACTTTACTATTTGGAGCGGAGACGATTCCTTGACGCTTCCTATGTTGTCGGTGGGTGCCGTTGGGGTTATTTCTGTAGCTTCTCACATTGTAGGAAAAGAAATTGGAGAAATGGTTCATGCCTATCACGCAGGAGAGGTGAAAAAGGCAGCCGAAATACATTTTAAACTTTTACCCTTATTTAAAGTGCTTTTTATTACTTCTAATCCTTCACCTGTAAAATATGCCTTGGAGTTGATCGGTCAGCCGGTGGGCAAGCCAAGGCTGCCTTTGGTTGAGCCCAGCGAGAAAGAGAAAGAACAGATTAAGAAGGTGATGAAGGAGCTGGGTTTAGTCTAGTGTTTTTTGACGTTATAAGTAACCACTATCCTCGTTCCCCTTTCCCCTTAAAATCAAAAATAAAAAATAAAATATCAAAAACACAAACTCAAAAATGTAAAAAGTTTTTTAGTTTTCAATTCTTTCGTTTTTTAGTTTTTGGGCATGTGTTTTTTATTTTTGGTTTTTTATTTTTTATTTTGGTTATTGGTGCCCATGCCTATTCCTTCGTGGTTTTTGGGGATAACCGTGATGGGGATCGAGTTTTTAAGGACTTGTTAACAAAAGTAAGTCGAGAGAAAGGGATTTCTTTTGCCGTAAATACCGGGGATATGGTTTCTTTTGGCAAGAAAGAGCAGTACGAAAATTATCGAAAATTGATATCTATTTTGAGAGTTCCTGTCTATCATGTTCCGGGAAATCATGATTTAGTAGGGGAGGGAGAAAACTTCTTCCAAGAGTATTTTGGGCCGCTTTATTATTCCTTTGACTGGGAGGACTCGCATTTTGTGATATTAAATAATGCTTTCGGCAGATACTTTGACCATAAGCAGTTTGCCTGGTTAAAAAATGACCTGGCTGGGACCAAGGCAAGATACAAATTTGTCTTCATGCACCGGCCCACCTTTGATCCTTCTGAACTTTATAAAAGCCACATCATGTCCGGGCGGAAAGTTACCGAGGAACTTATGCGTTTGTTTGAAAAGTATAAGGTCAATTATGTTTTTGCTGGGCATATTCATGGTTACGCTAAAGCGGAGAGAAATGGGGTGATTTACGTAGTTACAGGAGGGGCAGGAGCTCCGCTTCACCTTCCGCCGGAGTTTGGAGGGTTTTATCACTATGTGAGGGTAGAGGTGGAAGGAGGTAAAATCAAAGATCAGGTGGTAAGGGTTTATGAGTAAGGTTAAAGCTCAAAAATCTCGGTCCTTGATCAGCGAGCGAAATCGAATAACCCTTGCCTATCTAGAGCTGATAAAGGACAAAGTTTTTCAAAAGCTTCCTGAGGAGAAAAAATTAGAATTGGTGAAAGAAGTGCTTGCTATTGGGGATGAAGCTGCCGCCAGGGTTTTAGCAGAATACAAAACAAATGATCCACGCAAAATCGCAAGCAAAATAGGGATTAAGATATTTGGCGAGGAAAAAGGAGGCCTTTTCCGAAGCGAATATCGTCATAAGAGGAAAGAAATTGTCATTTCCCGAAAATTTCATGAAAAGCTTTTGCAGCAAGTGCAGTCCAAAGAACTTTCTGAGCATTTGTTAAAGTTGGTGGTAGCTCATGAGCTTTTCCATCACCTAGAAGCAGAAAAGATGGGGGAAGTGTATAAACGTTATAAATTCAAAATTTTTCAGCTGGGCCCCCTGGTAATTGAGAAAACAATCAAGAGCCTAAGTGAAGTGGCGGCTCAGGCCTTTACCCACACTCTACTTGGGCTAGAAGTTTCTCCTCCAGTTTTTGATTATCTAGTGTTGACCTCGTTTTTTTAATTTGCGGTCGAATTCTGAATGTGCTAAAATTTTATAAATGGCGGCAGATCTCCATGTGCATAGTATCTTTTCTGATGGGGTTGATTCTCCCGAAGAACTGGTAAGGCAAGCAGCCGCGGTGGGACTGAAGACCATTGCTCTTACCGATCACGATAATGTTGATGGGATTGAGAGGGCTTTAGCAGGAGGAGAGCGGCTTGGGGTTGAGGTAATTCCGGGGATTGAATTTACCACTGAGGATGAGCGAGCAGAAATTCATATCTTAGGTTACTTTATCGATTACCGAAATCCGGAGTTGCTCTCAATTTTAGAAAAGATAAAAACCGACCGCGTCAAGCGTATCTATAGAATAGTAGAAAAATTAAAAATGTTAGGGGTGGAGATCGAACCGGAAGAAATTTTTTCGGTTTCTGGTAATAAAGCACCGGGGAGACCGCATGTGGCCAGGGCTTTGATAAAAAAGGGAGTGGTGTCGAGCTTTAAAGAAGCCTTTGATCGCTACCTGGATTTTCATGCGCCGGCTTATGTCTCACATTATAAGCTGCTTCCTCAAGAAGCGGTTGGATTAATTGGAAAAGTAGGAGGAATTGCCGTATTCGCACATCCTGGAATTTCTAAGTGTGATGAGGTTATTCCTGACTTGATGGCAGCGGGGTTGAGAGGGTTGGAGGTTTATTATTCTGGGCATCGGCCGGAGCAAACAAACCATTATTTGAATTTGGCAAGAAAATATGGATTGTTGGTTACTGGGGGCTCTGATTTTCACGGAATCGATTCGGGAAGAGAAGTGAGGTTAGGAGATTTGACAATCCCGGATGAGCTGGTGGAAAAGTTAAAAGATGAATACTTACGCAGAAGTAAATCTTAGCGCTTTAAAGCATAATATTGCGGAGATAAGGAAGCTGCTCGCACCCTCCGTGAAGTTTATGGCCGTGGTAAAAGCCAATGCTTACGGCCACGGCGCTCCGGCCGTGGCGCGGGCGGCGGTGGAGGCAAAAGCAGAGTATTTGGGAGTAGCTAATTTAAAGGAAGCGTTGGAACTTAGAGAAGCCGGCATTCTTTCCCCTATTTTGATTTTAACCGAGTCGCCTACCTCGGTAGCAGATGAAATCATTCAGCATGATTTGACCCAAACCATTTATTCCTTCTCTGAAGCCCAGGCTCTTTCCGAAGAAGCGCAGAAGAGAAAGAAGAATGTTAAGGTCCATGTGAAAATTGATACCGGGATGGGAAGAGTAGGGGTTTTACCCTCGGAGGCCATTGCTTTTCTTACTAAGATTTTTTCTTTACCAGGTCTAAGGGTGGAGGGAATATTTACTCACTTTGCTAGGGCAGACGAACCAGATCATCCTTTTACTCCTGAGCAGTTTCAAAAGTTTCAACAAATTATCCAGCGGGTACCGCACATTCCTTTAAAACATGCTGCCAACTCTGCGGCTACTCTCTTTCATCCACAGACCCACTTAGATATGGTTCGGGTGGGACTGATGATGTACGGTTTATATCCTCAGGGAAATTCTCGCCGGAAGTTAGATCTTCAGCCCGTACTTTCTTTCAAAAGTCGGATTACTTATTTAAAGAAAGTTCCCGCAGGCACTCCCCTTTCTTATGGAAGCACTTATGTTACCACTTCGGAAACTACCATTGCTACTATTCCGGTTGGTTATGCCGATGGTTATAGTCGAAAGTTATCCAATCGAGGGCAAGTGCTTATTCGTGGCCGGCGTTATCCGGTGGTAGGACGAGTGAGTATGGATTTAACTTTAGTAAATGTAGGTAGTGCAAAAGTAGAAGTTGGGGATGAAGTGATTTTAATCGGCGAACAAGACGGTCAGGTAATCTCGGCGGACGAGCTTGCGGCGTTGGAAGATACTATTTCTTATGAGATTGTTTGTGGAATTGGGAAAAGGGTTCCTAGAATTTACAAATGAGTTACATATCATTATATCGAAAGTGGCGTTCGCAAAACTTTGAGGAGATTGTAGGGCAGGAAGTTATTGTGCGAACCCTAAAAAATGCGATTGCTAATAATCGTTTAGCTCATGCTTATCTTTTTTCAGGGCCTCGGGGAACAGGGAAAACTTCTACCGCGCGCATTTTAGCTAAGGCACTTAATTGTCAAGAAGGTCCAACCATTAATCCTTGTGGAAAATGTTCTAACTGCGAAAAGATTCGTACGGGCCATTCCGTCGATGTTCTGGAGATTGATGCGGCCAGTAACCGTGGCATTGACGAAATACGAGAGCTGCGAGAAAGAGTGCGCTATGCTCCCTTAGAAGGTCGTTACAAGGTTTACATCATTGATGAAGTGCACATGTTAACTTCCGAGGCCTTTAACGCTTTGCTGAAGACCCTAGAAGAACCTCCTTCTCACACTATTTTTATTCTAGCTACCACGGAGCCGCAAAGAGTTCCTTTAACCATTGCTTCTCGTTGCCAGCGTTTGGACTTTCGGCGACTTAAACTTGAAGAGATAAAAAGCCATTTGCTTAAAATTGCTTTAGCAGAGGGATTTGAAATAGAAGAAAAGGCCTTGGACTTGATTGCTCGCAGTGCCGAAGGGGCCATGCGGGATGCAATCTCTTTGTTAGACCAATTGGTTTCTTTTTCCGGGCATAAGATAAAGTACGATGAGGTAGTAATGCTCTTAGGGATGGCAGATGAGGAATTGCTCTTCGGCCTAGCAGACGCCTTGGCCGCGGGAGACATAAAGAAACTCTTGGCTTTGGTGAGGAAAAGTTTAGAAGAGGGAAAATCAATTCCTCAGGTGACGAGAGACCTGGTGCTGCATTTTCGCAGTCTCCTCCATCTAAAGGTGGGCTCAGGGGAAGCTCTAGAGTTAACTTCTGAGTATTTGAAAAGATTAGAAGAACAGGCAAAGAAGTTTTCTTTAGAAAGAATTAAAGCCATTCTTACGAATTTGTCTTCTGCAGAATTGGATATGAAATGGCACCCGCATGCTCGTTTAGTTTTGGAGGTGGCTTTACTGGAGTTGCTTGAAGGGTATAAGGGGGAGGAGCTGGTAGTAAAAAGGGAAGAGCTCAAAGAGAAAAAACAAGAAAGTCAAAAGATAAAAACCTCAACCGGGGAAGAACCTCAGGGCAAAAGATTAGAAGAATTAGAAGAAATAGATATACCGCAAGATGGGGATAGCGATTTTATTAAGGTAAAACAGCATTGGCCGGCAGTTTTAGATAGCATGCGCAAAAAAAGCATCTATGGTTATGTTTCTCTGCAGGAAGGGGAACCTTTAGAAATTAATGAGCAAGGAAAGCTAGTAATTGGTTTTCGCCGGGGATTTTCTTTTCATAAGGAAAGGTTGGAAGAAACTAAGAATAAAGAAGCCCTAGAAGATTCCATTCGTGAGGTGATGGGAAAGAAAATTAAAGTAGAGTGTGTTCTAAGTGAAAAAATGGCCAAGGAACTTGCTTTCTCGCCTGAGGCCTTGGCAGATTACTTTGGAGGGAGGGTTATTCAGTGAAATCCAAAATCCAAAATCCAAAATCTAAATATAATGTTTGTGTTCTGGGGGCAACGGGCATGGTGGGGCAGGAAATGATTAAAGTTTTAGAACAGAGAAATTTCCCAGTGGATCGCTTTCTCCCCTTAGCTTCGGAGAGAACAGCAGGACAGAAAGTAACTTTTCGCGGAAAGGAATACACGGTAGAAGTTGCAACCCCTGATTCTTTTGAAGGCATACAAATTGGACTTTTTTCTGCGGGGGCGAAAGTTTCTGCAGCTCTTGCTCCGGAGGCAGTGAAAAAAGGGTGTGTGGTTATCGACAACACTTCCCATTTTAGGATGGATCCTGAAGTACCTTTAGTGGTTCCGGAAGTTAATGGTCACGCTCTTAAAAATCATCGTGGCATTATTGCCAATCCCAATTGTTCTACGGCACAAATGGTTTTGGTGCTTAAGCCCATTTATGACGCGGTGGGCATTGAAAGAATTGTGGTCTCTACCTATCAATCGACTTCGGGGTGGGGGAAAGAGGCGGTTAAAGAAATGTATGAGCAAACTAGGACTTTGTTGGCCGATCCTGAGGCCAAGGTGGAAGTTAAGTTTTTGCCCAAGCGTATAGCCTTTAATGTGGTTCCCCAGATTGATCAATTTCTTGATAGTGGGTACACTAAAGAAGAAATGAAAATGGTTAACGAGACCAAAAAAATTCTTGAGGATGATTCCATAAAAATTACTGCTACGGCAGTGAGAGTTCCAGTGGCCATTGGGCATTCTGAATCGGTAAACATTCAAACTAAGAAAAAAATTACGGCTCAGCAGGTTAGAGAACTGATCTCTAAGTTCCCTACTGTAAAGGTGATGGACGATCCCGGCCAAGGGATTTATCCTACGCCCATTGATTGTGTGGGAAAGGATGAAACTCTGGTGGGACGCATTCGGGAAGATATTTCCATTTCTAATGGAATTGAGATGTGGATTGTATCGGATAACCTAAGAAGAGGCGCGGCCTTGAATGCGGTGCTTATCGCAGAAAGGATGATAGCTGACTCACTTTTATGAAAAAAATAATTTGCCTTTTACTTTTGCTTTTTTCGCTTGGGCAAATAACTCTTGCGCAAAAGCTCTCTCCTTTGGAAGAAAAGAAGATTAAAAATCAGCTGGCAAAATTTCAAAAAGAGATTACGCGTCTGCAAGATAAGTTAAAGAAGACCAAAGATAAAAAAACACGAGGAATCATTATTGATAAGATTGATAGTTATCGCGCTCAAATAAAAAAGCTAGAGCAAAAAATTTCTCCTTCCGCAAAGCCCAAAGTAGTTTCTCCGGGAAAAACCCCTTCCGTTATTTCTCCCGCAGTCACGGAAGAAGCTCCCTTAGAAGAAGTTCCAGCAACCGTAGAGGTAGTTCCCAAAAGAGTAGTTCGTTTTCGCTTGGAAGGCGGTGGGGTATTTGGGCTTTTTTCAGCAGGAACGGCTTTTATGGTAGAAGCGCGTTTTCCTCTCAATTATGTTTTTGGGGCGGCAACATCGGGTTTGCGTTTGACTTCGGGCTTGGTCCAAAGTAAAGATTTAGACCGGCGCTACCTTCCCCTTAACTTCGATTTAATTTTTAAGTTCCCTCCTGGGGTATTTACGGGATTAGATAATTACTTAGGAGCAGGCTTGAATTATGTATTGCGTACTACGGGAGGATCGGCAGGAACTTTTGGGGGACAAGTTTTCTACGGCGTAGAAAGCGAGGGGTTTGGAGGGGTGGTTTTTGGAGAAATTGGGTATGGCATTTTGCGCACGGGCTTTTCTCCCTCACATAGAGGTACGACGGTTTTAGTAGGTTACCGAAGAATGTGGGAATTTTAAAATTCCCTCTTGACAAATTTGACAGGGTTGTTATAATGCGAGCTAAGAAAGGAGGTGAGAAAGAATGAAGAAATTAGTAGCATTGCTGGTTGTGGCCGCCTTTGTAGTTTCCCTTGTGGGTGAAGTTCTGGCTCAGAACTTTGAAGAGGAAGCGGCAAAAGTTCGCGCTTACTTGAAGGTTATCGACGCTAAGATCAAGGATGCTCGAGCCAAGAAGCAGACCGCAAGGTTGAAGAAACTGCAGGCAGAAAAAGCGGCAACTTTAGCTCGTTGGAACAAGCTAAAGGCTTCCATGGAAGCCGCACCACCGCCACCACCACCAGCTCCTGTGGCACCTGTTCCGCCACCACCACCAGCTCCTGTTGCTGTCAAACCCGCTGCTCCAGCAGGTTTGTTCGGGATGGGGTTGAATACGGTCCTAACTGGTGCTTATGTTAACACTGGCAAAGGAACGATTTCTGGTTCGGTAGGTGCTTTGGGAAGCTTGGTGTTGGATGACTTTGTAGGCCTCGGTCCCATGATTGGTCTTTCGGCCAATGCGATCAAATATACTGTGGGAGCCGGCGCTTACTATGGTGGAGGTGGACTGAAGGCCATCCCAGTTCGCGCGGGAGGAATTATTACTCTTCCAGCAGATCTTCTGGGAGGTCTAGAATCTTATCTGGCTGGCGGGCTTAACTATGTAGTTTACGGCAATGGCCAGACCACCGGAAAAATCGGCGGAGATGCCGCCTTTGGCATTAACGTTGATCTCGGCTTAGGTCTGGGCAAGACCGGAATTGAGCTCGGTACTACTGTGGTTCGCTCAAATACGGTAAGCACTGGGCTAACGTTCTCTTTTGCCGTCAGTCAGCCAATCGTTTTATAAAAAGAGCGGGGACCTGATCCTTTAAAGAAAACATGGATACTTTAAACGGGTTGGTCCCCGTTTCTTTTTGACGCACCCCCTATAACTTATTTTCGTCCCCCAAAATAACCAATGACCAAGATATCCCGATGCTCGCTTCGCTCGATCGGGATCCCGACATGGCGAAGCCATCGTCGGGACAATAACCAAATAATGACCTAAGATTAATTAAACAATGTCCCAAATCCCAATTAAACAATTTTTGGGATTTGTTTAATTGTTTAATTGTGACATTTATTTTGTTTGGAAATTGGGATTTGGTTATTGGTAATTTAGGGAATAGTGTTCAAAAGGGTTAAGAGAGGGAGCCCGGGCTTTGGAGCTGTCTCAGGGTGAGTTTACCCCTCTCTTTCCAAGAGAGGAAGCACAAGCCTTGGACAAGCTCAGGGTGAGTTGTGCTAAAATATAGTTGTGAAGAGGGGACTTTTATTTTTAATAATCACTTTGCTTTTTCTTTCTTTTCTTTCCTTGGGGGAAGAAGTACAGGTTAGTTTTTTTCCTCCAAAAATTTATCAAGGAAAAACGGCGGCTATCTATCTTACGTCACCTTTTCCTTGCCAGAAAGCGGTGGTTGATTTTTTGGGCCAAACCATTAGGTGTTATCCTGTTGGAGAAAAATTTCGGGCTTTAGTTGGGATTCCTGCTGATCAGAAGCCAGGCAAGTATCCGCTAAAGATAATCTTTACTCGAGAAGATGGCTCTTCCTTTCTTTTAGAGAAAGAGGTTGTGATTTGTCCCACTCGTTTTTCTTCTACCTGGTTTTGGTTAAAACCGGCCAAGAAGAAACTTTATGTTAAGGATCTAATTCAAAAGGAGTGGAGTGAAATTGAGCGGGTTTTGGTGCAAGAAAGTCCTGAGCAAAAATGGCAAAACTCCTTTGCTTCGCCTGTTTCTGGCCCGATTTCTATGGCTTTTGGGGTAATTGAGCACATCAATGGTAAAAAAACCGGCCAACACCGGGGGTTAGATCTGGCGGTGCCGGTGGGGACCATGGTTAAGGCCCCGGAAAGGGGCAAAGTAGTTTTTGCTAGAATGCTTAAGGCCTTTGGAGGAACGTTGGTATTAGATCATGGGCAAGGAGTTCATTCTTTGTACTTTCACTTGTCAAAAATCTTAAAGAAAGTGGGGGAAGAAGTTTCTTCGGGAGAGATTTTGGCCTTAAGTGGCAATTCGGGGATTTCAACCGGCCCCCATCTTCATTTTGGGATTTCGGTGCACAATGTAAGAGTTGATCCTCTGGAGTGGACGAAATATGCGTTCTGATATTTTTCGAATTTTGGACGTTAATTTAAATCGAGCGACCGAGGGGCTGCGGGTGGTGGAGGAAGTATGCCGGTTTGTGCTTGAAGATGAAAGGTTAACTTTAGCGGTAAAAAAGCTGCGAAGTGAATTGTTTAAGATTATCAGATTATCAGAGTATCAGAGGGGAGAGTATCCGAGTATCAGAATATCAGAGAAGCTGATTGAAGCTAGAAAGGTTCTTGGAGATGTTGGTAGAGAACTTTACCCGAAGAGCGAAGGGCGAAGGATAAATATCGAAAGTGTTTTTCGAGCAAATATGAAACGAACGCAAGAAGCTGTTCGTTGTCTTGAAGAATTTTCAAAAATGATTAAACCGAAATTTGGAAGAGCTTTCAAAGCGGTTCGTTTTCAGCTGTATGATCTAGAAAAGAAGATCGCTCCGCGAGTTTCAAAAGCGGTTAAGCTTGATTTCGACCTTTATTTGATTACCGATCCTCAGTTTGGTCATTTTAAAATGCTTCGCCAGGCAATTGCTTCGGGGATAAAAATTGTTCAATTCCGCGATAAGATTATGAGTAAAAAAGAATATCTCTGCTGGGCCAAGAAGCTGGCCGCTTCTGCCATGAAAGCAGGAGTAACTTTTATGCTGAATGATTATTGGGATTTAGTAAAAGTGGTGGGGGCAGACGGGGTTCATTTAGGGCAAGAAGACTTAGCTTCTGTTTCTTTTCGTAAGGTTAGAAAAGAACTGGGGGAAGAGAAAATCATTGGGGTTTCAATCCATAGTTTAGTTCAAGCTTTGCGCGCAGAAAAATTAGGAGCGGACTACATTGCGGTTGGTCCGGTTTTCCCCACTCCCAGCAAGCCCCAAGTTAAACCGGTGGGGCTTGGTCTCCTGAAAAAAGTTATTAAGCGCATTAAGATTCCAGTTGTGGCCATTGGAGGTATTAACCCTTCAAATCTTGATCAGATAAAAAGAGTCGGTTGTCAGCGGGTGGCAGCCATTCGTGGAATTTTTGAGCTTGTTAGGCGGCGGAAGGAACTTGAGTAAGTTCGAAAAGTTCTAAAATCAAGACTTCTTCGGCAATTTCTTCTAGAGCAGATTCAATTTCGGCCACTTTTATTTTCTTCACAATAGAGGTTAATTTACCTTTATCTTTCAAGCGCTTAATGACTTCGTCTACTTTTTCTAAATGGCCTTTAACTAAGCGCATAATAGTTCCGTAGAGAAAGGCCTGCGCAGAAAGAGTATAAACTTTTGTCCAGGAAACAGGATGGTTTCGGCTAACCGCTCGGCTGATTTGAGCTTCTAAAATTTGCGCTATTCTTCTTAAACTGCTCGCTGCGGCAGATTCTTTTGGTAGGGAAAAGTTTTGGGGCACCTCGATTTTTCCTGGTGTGATGGGAATTCCCGCTAGGCCGGCATAAAGGTGCTGAAGAACCTCTTTGGGAATGACTAAATTATGGTCACGTGCTAGGTTAAGAAGCTTTCTGAGCGCTTGCGCTCTTTCTCTAACTTTTCCTTCTTTTAGTGCTTTTTGGGCAATGTGTTTGACCAAAACTTGTTGAATATTTTTGTTTGGGGCTTTAGCTGTCCTTTGAATTTTTTGATTGTTAAGAGCATTTAAACATTGTTGGATTTGAGCAACGAAAGAGAGAAAAGTAAAAGCGGTTTTAAAGTCGTTTTTTTCTTTGGTAAATTGACTTAGATTAGCGGCCGCTACTTTCTCTGCGAGGTAGAGTATCTGCGCATTAAGGCCTTTTGCGTTTAAGGCCTTAACTTGGGAGAAAAAGGTTCTTTTGTCTTGGTTGGCTACAGCTTGATTTAAAAGATTATTTACCATTATTTCCTTTTCAGTTTTACTAGTAGATATGGTCAAATTAGAGTCGAAGTTTTTAAGGAGATTTTCTGGTTGCCTGGAGGTTGTGGGAAGAGCAAATCCTAGTGGATTTTGATTAATGGTGGCTTGAGATAAGATGTTCTTTGCTACTTCAATGATTATTTTTTGGCCGAGTTCGCTGTTTTTAAGCTTAGTGTTTTCTTCGCTGGCAACCTCATGCAAAACATACTTTTGCCCTTTTTCACTTTGCGCAATCTCACAAGCCAGGGATTCGATTATTTGTAGGGAAACTTCTTTTCCTCCGGAAGAAGAAAGGTAGGAAGCTTCTTGGATAAGGGCTGGGAGAGTAACTTCCGGCGCTTGAGAGAAAAAGGTCTTTACTATTTCTCTTTTTGCCCCCTGCAAGGAAGAGTTGGTTTCGTTTTTAAGTTCATGGATAAAATTATTATCAAGCAATTCTTTAACGATAGATTCCTTGACCTTAGAAAGAACATCTTGCTTGTTTGCAAAAAGTATAGCGGTGCTTTGGGTTACTAAGTTTAGGATTTCTGCTCGGGCATTTGGTTCGTTAACTAAAATCTTTGCCGCTTCTTCTACTAGTTTGGGGATGGTTTCTTTGGGATTTTTGCAGATGAAGTCGGACATGGTTTTATCGATTTCTGGTTTGCTTGCACGAGTAATAATTTCAACACGGACAATATTTCTCTTTTGATCGTAGACAATACGATAAATTACTTTTCCATCTCCCGAGGAAGATTGTTTTTCCTCGGCAATTTCTTGTGTTTCACCCCTTCTTTCTTCTCTTAAAGCTTCTATTTTTTCTCGGTTCACAGCTACGATTTCAGGCTTAGTTTTTAATCTTTTTTCGAGATTAATCCGATTTATTTCGGCATTAATTTCTTTTAGAACTCTTTCAATTTCTTTTGCTGTAAGTTCGACAACTTTTTCTTTGGCATCATTTAGCCCTCGGGTTAATTTTTCTACGAGAAAGGCATTTAAGGCCCGGATAAAAATTTCTGAGAGGACATGATCTCTTTCTAATTTTGTTTCTTCTGGGGTAAGTTTTACTTTAGGCAAGAACTGAAGTTCATTATTTTTGGTTAAAGGTTCTAGTGAAATAAATTCTTCTAAGCGAGCGGATAGATTAATCTCGGTAGGTTTTAACTTCAGTTGCCCCTTAATGAAATTTTCTTGTTCTGGTGGCAAAAAATGGGAGGTTAAGGCGGGTAGTGAATTTTCATCTATTTGTCTTTGTGCAAATCTTTGCCCAATTCTTCTTTCAAGGGTTTGGGTCCAGATTTCAACCTGTTTTATTAATTCTTTTTCGTAAGGGGAAAGTTCTTTGCGTTTATTACGATATTCTTTAATTAGATTTTTAAGTTCCTTAAGATTTTCTTTAAGAGTTAAGAAGCTTTGAGGACTGGTTCTTTTTAGGGAAGTAATTAAGGACCCAACTCGATTAATTAATCGTGCTTCAAGAGAGTTAAACGTTCGAGAGGATAAAAGATTACGCCACCTAGTCAAGGCATCAACTAAGTGAAAGTGGGCTAGTTGCAATCTTCTTTCGATTTTTGTTAGATTGGGCATAATTCCTCAAGCTAATCAGGAAACCTGCGACTAAACGTCGCGGTTTCCTGAGATTATTTGGAAGCCGCGAAGTTTATTCGCAGGCTTCCAAATAGTTACCGCACGATTGAATTTCCGGTACTATCTATCTATGGACTATCTATCTATATATCTTTAAAATTCTTGAAAAATTTCAAGAAATTTGATATGCTGAAAAAAACAAGAAAACAGCCCTCACCCCCGACCCCTCTCCCAGAGGGAGAGGGGAGAAAGGAGAGTCATTATGGCATACAAAATTGCGGTAATTCCTGGAGATGGGACGGGACCAGAGGTAATAAGGGAAGGTTTGAAGGTTTTGAAAGCGGTAGCCAAAAAACATAAGTTTGACTTTCAAACAAAGGAATTCGATTTTTCCGGCAGAAGGTATCTAGAAACAGGAAAACTGGTGAGTGATGAAGATTTAGAAGAACTCAAGACCTTCGATGCTATTTACTTGGGTGCGGTAGGAGATCCTCGGGTTAAGCCCGGGATTTTGGAGCATGGGGTGCTTTTAAAAATTCGATTTGGACTTGATCAGTACATAAACTTAAGGCCCGTAATTCTCTACCCCAATGTATGGACGCCCATAAAGGATAAGGGGCCGGAAGAAATTGATTTTGTGGTAGTGCGAGAAAATACCGAGGGACTTTATACGGGAAGCGGAGGTTTTTTAAGAAAAGGGACTCCGGATGAAGTAGCCATCCAAGTTTCCATTAATACCCGCAAAGGGGTTGAGCGGTGTATTCGTTATGCCTTTGAATACTGCCGCAAGCGCAATCGTAAAAAGAAATTAACTCTGGTGGGAAAAACTAATGTTTTAACTTATGCCTTTGATCTTTGGGAAAGAGTGTTTCATGAAATTGGGGAAAAAGAATATCCGGATATTACTCGTGATTATGCTCATGTAGATGCTACCTGCATGTGGTTTGTAAAGAATCCCGAGTGGTTTGATGTGATTGTCACTGACAATATGTTTGGGGATATTATTACTGATTTAGGGGCGATGATTCAAGGGGGGATGGGAGTGGCAGCGGGGGGGAATATCAATCCGGAAGGAGTTTCAATGTTTGAACCCATCGGGGGCTCGGCACCCAAATATACGGGTCAAAATGTTATTAATCCCTTGGCGGCGATAGGAGCATTAAAAATGCTTTTGGAGGAAATTGGGGAAACCGCGGCCGCTGCTGATGTGGAAAAGGGTATTAAGTATGCTTGTACTCAGATGAAGTCCATGTCTGCCGGAAAGATGGGGATGTCAACCAGCGAAGTAGGGGACATGGTTGCGAATAACGCTATTACTTAATACCTTTGGTTGATTTTAAATAGGGAATCAATCCCCCGGCCTTAATAAGCTTTTGCATGAACTCCGGGAAGGGTTGGGCTTTATAGGTCTTGCCCGTGGTTAGGTTGTTGATTTCTCCGGTAGCCAGATTTACTTCGATTTCATCTCCTTCTCTTATTTCTTCCACAGCTTCAGGAGATTCCAGAATGGGCAAGCCAATGTTAATAGCATTGCGATAGAAAATCCGGGCAAAGGACTTGGCAATTACGGCGGATACCCCCGCAGCTTTGAGGGCGATGGGGGCGTGTTCACGCGAAGAGCCGCAGCCAAAGTTGTCTCCGGCCACGATAAAATCGCCCTTTTTCATTTTGTCTACCCATTCGGAGTCGGCATCCATCATGGCGTATTTGGCTAGCTCAGCCGGATCAGAAGTGGTTAAATACCTGGCAGGAATGATTAGGTCGGTATCGATGTTGTTGCCAAATTTCCACGCTCTGCCTCTCATTATAAATCCTCCGGACTAACAATGTATCCCGCAACGGCGCTGGCCGCAGCTACCGCTACATTAGAGAGATAAACTTCGGATTTGGGATGCCCCATTCGACCGACAAAGTTTCTATTGGTAGTAGCAATGGATCTTTCTCCTTCTGCCAGAATTCCCATATGTCCCCCCAGGCAAGGCCCGCAGGTTGGGGTAGAAACCGCCGCTCCCGCTTTAAGAAAAATTTCCATAAGACCCTCTTTGATCATTTGTAGTTCAACATTTTGCGTGGCAGGAATAATGATTAGGCGGACCGCAGGATGAACTTTTCTTCCCTTGAGCACTTTGGCCGCTACCCGCATATCTTCCATGCGCCCATTGGTGCAGGAACCAATTACTACTTGATCAATTTTTACATTCCCGCACTTGCTTACCGGTTTTGTATTACTAGGGAGATAAGGAAAAGCTACTTGGGGTTCGATTTCCGAAACATCGAACTCGTAAATCTTTTTGTAAGTTGCCTCACGGTCAGAATTATACTGCAGCCAAGCTTCAAAATCGGAGATAGTTCCTCTTTTTTTTGACCTAGATTTCGGATTGACAATTTTTGACCGCAAATAATAAATGGTTTTGGCGTCAACATTGAAAATGCCGTTTTTTGCTCCGGCTTCAATAGCCATATTGGCCATGGTAAGTCGCCCTTCAAGGGAAAGATTGTCAATCACTGGTCCCGTAAACTCCATAGACATATAACGAGCTCCTTCTACTCCAATTTGACCAATGGTATAAAGAATTAAATCTTTGGCTTCTACCCATTTTTGCAATCTTCCTGTGTAAACAAATTTTAATTGTTCCGGGACTTTAAACCAGATTTCACCGGTGGCCATGGCGGCTGCCATATCGGTTGAGCCCACTCCAGTAGCAAATGCCCCCAGTGCTCCATAAGTACAAGTGTGGGAATCGGCTCCAATTACTAAGTTCCCAGGTTTGATGGCACCCATTTCAGGGAGAAGAGCGTGCTCGATGCCCATGCAGCCGATTTCAAAGAAATTTACGATGCCATATTTGTGGGCAAAGTGACGCATCATTTTTATTTGCTCGGCGCTCTTGATGTCCTTTGCCGGTGCGAAATGATCAGGTACTAAATAAATTTTCTTTCGGTTAAAAACCTTTTTAACCCCTATTTTTTCAAATTCTTTGATGGCAGGGGGAGTAGTGATGTCGTTGCCCAGGACTAGATCAACCTTGCAACTGATAAGCTGCCCTGGTTCAACTTTTTTTAATCCTGCGTGTTTGGCTAGAATTTTGTGAGTTATAGTTTGGGACATAACTAAGATAAGAATAGCATTTGGGGATGATCAATTCAAGTCCCCTTAGCCTCATAGATTTTTTTCTAAACTATGCTAGAATAAAAGCGTGTTAATTGTTAATTAAATAGATGGTGTTCCTATTCGCTTGACTATTGAACGTTGGCAACACATCCTTCATCGGCACCCTGAAATGGAAAAAGAGGAAAATAAAATTTTAGAAACATTAATCTCACCGGATATGGTTCAGGAAGGAGATTACGGAACAAAGATAGCAATTAAGCACTATGCGCATACGCCTTTAACCAATAAATATTTAGCTGTAATCTATAAAGAAATTTCAAGTCATGATGGTTTTGTCTTAACTGCTTATTTTACCAGCAGGCCCAGTGGAAGGAGGAAAATATTATGGAAGCCATAAAGATATTGGAAAAACCTAAGAAAATTGAATGGGATTATGACGAAGATGCAGATGTTTTGTATCTCAGCATAGGTACTCCACGAAAAGCGTTAGGGTTAGATATTGGAGAGGGAACTATTGTCCGTTACGATGAGAAACATAAAGAAATTGTCGGCATGACCATCATTGGCCTTAAGGAGAAGATTTTAAAACTGATTAAACAATAGCCATTTTTTCATCTTGAAGTCTTCGTATCACTAATCAGAAAGATCCAATTCGGTTTGCGGGATTTTGTGCCCCTTTTTGATGGTTATAAGATCAATAGCCTCTTGTTCCACCTTTCGCCGTCCCAGCATGGTTTCTTTAGCTCAACTTTTGCTCAAGGCTATAAGCTTTAATTTAGATAAGCAATCTACGGTTCTAATAGCTGATAAGCTTGATCTTTTGGGGAATAGGCAAAATACCCACTTTCTACCACCATGTTATTCAGCAGTCTAACCGGTTTTTCATGGCGAAAAGTTTTCTTAATAGGGGAAGATAAGGCATAGGTTGCGGTACCATCTTTAAGTTTTACAGAAAAAAGAGAACGAACTAAGGTAGAAGATGCCCCTCCGTGATTATCCTCGGCACTGATAAAGAAGAGTATTTCTGGGGAAATCAGCTTGGTGGGGATAGCAAAATAATACATGTTATCGGAGGGTTCAAAGAAGGGTTTTATTTCCTTCCAAGATTTATGCGTCCACATTTGTGGTCCACCGGAGGCGTAATAAAGAGAAACTTTTTTAACCTGACTGTTGACCTTTACTCTTACGGGTAAAATAATTTTTTCTGGCTCTTTTAAGAAAGGGGTAGAAAAGGATATTTGGGGAAAACTGCCGCCATACTTTAGCTTTTGATCTAGCCAGGCTAAGGCAGGGGTTTGGGCTGAGTTTAAAAACCGGTGCCGAAGATTGGGAATGAGATAAAACTCTTTTTGAGAAGGGATCTCTTCATAACTTTTTTGAAAGGTAGGAAGATAATAACAATGATCGTTAGTTCCGGTAACAAAAAGAATAGGGGCATGTTGGGTGGCAAGAAAATTTTTAGGGTCAAGATAATTATTCCAGAGATCTTTATCTAGGGCAGGCATAAGGACAAAGCGGTCCTGCCAGGTGCAACCTTCCGGAATGTAACCGGCGCCAAAAACATTGACCGCGGCTTTTAGACGTTTGTCTTGCCCGTTAGTAAGCAGGGTAATTACTCCTCCCCAAGAAAGGCCAATCATTCCTATTCGCTCTGGGTCGACTTCTTTTCTTTGAGAAAGGTAAGTAATGCCGTTGCGGGCTGCGGCAACAGCATGAATTAAATAGTTGTAACTTAAGTCAGGTTGGGTGCGAAGAAGGTTGGGTACCACCATGTCCGGGCCGGTAGAGCGGGAAGTCCATCGATTTTCTCCTTTTCCCGGGAGATCAATGGCTAATACGGCATAGCCGCGTTTTGCCCAGCTTACGGCTCGAACTAAACTTGCTGTTCCTCCCCCTCCATGGGAAAGAAGAATTGCGGGCAGTTTTTTAAATGATGGAGGATAGCAAAAATAACCAAAAATTTTTACGGGGCTTCTCAAATAAGGACGGCTAAAATAGTAAACCTCTTCAACTTTGATGCCGCCTTGATAATAACTTTTTATGGTTTGCGCTTTAACTTCGTTGGTAGGGATTTCCCAAAGCTGCTGTATGCTTTCGCTTTGAAAGGCAAAAGCTTTAGGTCCCGTTAGGAAAAGAAAGGTAAGCCACCAAACGAAAATTTTCATAGTTTTATTATAACTTTTTGACCGCATTGCTTCAAGGTGTAGCTAACTTTTGCTTCGCTTTGCTTTAAAGTTATGCTATACTACTTTTAAACATGGGAGAAAAAATAAGATTATCCCCCACTACGGGCTTAAATCTCTTTTTAGAATGTCCTCGGTGTTTTTGGCTGCGCTTCAACGAAGGGGTGCATAGACCAGAAGTAATTTTTCCTTCTTTGCCTGGGGGGATGGACCGGATTATTAAAGATTACTTTGATTCTTTTAGGGTAAAGGGAGAACTTCCCCCGGAATTAAAAGGTAAGGTGGAAGGAAAACTAATTGAGGACCAGGCCTTGTTGGATGAATGGAGAAATTGGCGGAAGGGATTGATTTACGAAGACCCTCAGCTTGAAGCTACCCTTGCCGGGGCTTTAGACGATTGTTTAGTTGATCAAGGTCATTATATTCCCGTAGATTATAAAACCCGTGGTTCAGCCCCGAAAGAAGGAAATTCTGAAGAGTATTATCAGACCCAGCTTGACACCTATACTTTTTTACTGCAAAAAAATGGTTTTGCCACAAGAGAATTTGCTTACTTGGTTTACTACTTTCCCGAGGCCTTTCAGAGCGATCATCTGGTAAAGTTTAAGACGGAGGTAGTAAGGGTAGAAACTGACAGCCAGCGTTGTTATAAAATTTTTCAGGATGCGGTTAATTGTTTGAGGGGGCCGATTCCTAAGGCACATACCGAGTGCAGTTATTGCGCCTGGTTTTCTGATCTTTTAGATTATGATTAAATGAAAGAAGCATTATTTTATCAGAAGCTTTCTGAGCAAAAAGTTAAATGTGAACTTTGTCCTCATAATTGTCTGATTGCTTCTGGAAAGCGTGGGGTGTGTGGGGTGAGGGAAAATCAAGAAGGGACACTTTATAGCTTGGTTTATGGCAAAGTAGTTTCTTCTCACGTTGATCCTATCGAGAAAAAACCTTTTTACCACTTTTTGCCTGGTTCTTGGGCTTATTCACTGGCTACAGTGGGATGCAACTTCCGCTGCCTTTTTTGTCAAAACTGGGAAATTTCCCAAATGCCTAGGGAATATCATCAAATTATAAGCCAAGAAACCACTCCGGAAGAGGTTGTAGCTGAAGCTTTAGAAAACGAGTGTCAAAGCATTTCCTATACTTACACTGAACCCACTATTTATTTTGAATTTGCTTATGACTGCGCGAGGTTAGCTAAGGGAAAAGGAATAAAGAATAATTTTGTAACTAATGGTTTTATTAATCCAGCTCCTTTGGAGATGATTGCTCCTTACTTGGAGGCAGCTAATGTTGACCTTAAGTCCTTTCGAGAAGATTATTATAAAAAGATTTGTGGAGCAAAATTGGCTCCCGTGCTTGATACCTTAAAACTTATGCGCAAATTGAAAATTTGGGTAGAAGTTACTACCTTGGTTATTCCTGGTTTAAATGACTCTTCAGAAGAGTTAAAAGACATGGCTCATTTTATTAAAAATGATTTGGGAGATGATGTGCCCTGGCATATTTCTGCTTTTTTCCCACATTACAAAATGCTTGATCGACCACCAACTCCGGCGGAAACCTTGATGAGGGCTCGAGAAATTGGCATGGAAGCGGGTTTAAAATATGTTTATACTGGGAACATCCCCATTCCCGGAGCAGAAGACACTTATTGCCCCAACTGCCATAAACCTATAATTGTTCGCTCTGGTTTTTCCATTTTAAAAAATGTGGTAAAAGAAGGAAAATGTTCTTATTGTGGAGCGAAGATTAGCGGGGTGTGGCAATAGGCTTTGGGGTTTTGTTGGAAAGAGCAAAACCTATGATGGTTAGATAAGCCATAAGTTTTTGGGGCTGCAAAAGATGGAAAGGAAGAACACAAGCTAAACCCAAAGCTAAGATGAAGCGGTAAAGGTGAAAAGCTAATTCCCCATAATGTTTTCGGCAAAAATACAGCCCTCCTTTAAAGCCCTCCACGAATAATTTGGGATTAAAAGACCTTTTACTGCTGTATCCGCCGTAGTGTACTACTTCAGCTTGAGGCAGATAATATATTTTCCAGCCGGCTTTTCTTATCCTCAAGCACCAATCAAGATCATCATTATAAAAGAAAAGATTTTCATCTAAAATTCCTACTTGATCAATGACTTCACGCCGCACCAAAAGACAAGCCCCGATTACAAACTTAACTGGCCTGGGCTTTTTTGCTTTCCAGAATCGAGGCCCAAGCAGTCCTCCTTGTCTTTGGGGGGTGCCGTCTAAGTTTAAGAGCTTTGGTCCGCAAGCCCCAGCTTTGAAATTTTTGTCCATAAATTCCACCATGCGATCGAAAGCTCCATCTTTAACGAGGGTATCATCATTTAGCAGTAAGGCATAGCGGCCGGAAAAGATGCGCAAACCTTGATTGCTGGCCTTAATAAAGCCAAGATTTTCTTTATTTTCAACCAAAGTTACTTGAGGAAAGTGTTGCTTAACCATCGCTTGAGAGCCATCAGCAGAGTTATTGTCGACGACAATTATCTCAAAGGAAATCTTTTTGGTACTAGCGTAGATAGAATAGAGACATTCTTCTAGTAATTTCTTGTTATTGGTATTTACGATAATAATAGACAAATCGTACATCAGGGATGCCCTTCTTTTCCTTTAAAATTGATCAATTTGAAAAAGCGATAATAATTGGTAATGTAATCCTCAATTAAATACATGCGAATTCCTTTTAAGGCTTCTATTTTTTCAAAATGAGTCATGGCTCTCTTTCGAAATTCAGGGCTATCTTCTCCATAATATACGATGGTTTCTCCTTTGGCAAGCGAGGGAATCCCCCAAATTTCATACTGTTTTTCTCCCCAGATGCTATAGGGTTTTAGAAAGCCCGTTGCCAAATAAGTTGGTCGTTTTAAATAAAATTCTAAAAGCGAGGCGGTCACATTGGTTTTGGCAAAAACCTTATATTCCTTGGGAACCAGAACTGATAGTTTATAATTTCGAGCATATTCTTTTTGGTGCAAAAGAACTGCGGGAGAAACAAAGAATAAAACCATTAAAACCAGCAAGGAAAACAAAGAAATCCAAGTTATAAATCGTTTTAACGATTTGCCAGCTTTTACTAAGTAGGCGACGGTTATGGGAATAAGGCCAAGGTAGCCAATAGAAGGCCAGTGGGCCCAAACTTTAAGTTTCAGAGATAGAAAAAGGAATAGAAGAAGGATGGGGAAGGAAAAAGAAAAGAGGAGCTTTGTCTCTTTGTTTTCTTTGAGCGCATATTTGGAAACAGGGTATAAGGTAAAAATTAAAAAGGGACTAAAGTGAACCAATTGATCGACCAGAAAGGGGAGGAAATTAATTGCCCAGGGTTCTGCGGTGGCTTTGCCGCTGTGAAAAAGAAAAGAAACCCAATGATGATGATAATTCCAAAAAATGACCGGAAAGAAGAAAGCGAAACTAAGAAGGAAGCAGAGATATGGTTCTATCCTTTTTAACCAAAAGCGGTCTTCAGAAGAGATAAGGAAGAAGAGGGCAAGACAGGGCCAGAAGAGAAACATAGTATATTTACTTAGATACCCAAGACCAAGTACTAGGCCAAGAAGATACCATAGGGCTTGTTTTGAAGTTTTGACGATGGTGAGAATAATAACTAAGGAAAGCGTCCAAAATAATGCCAGAGGAAGCTCAACAAACATAGTTAACCAAACAATCAAAAAGTGAGGTAAGATTTGAAAAAGAACTGCCGAAAAGAACGCTACTTTTTCGTTAAAAGCTTCTTTAGCTAAGAAATAAATTAACAAACTTACTAATAAGGAAATCAAAATTGCTCCAGAGCGAAGCAAAAAGAGATTTTCTGTTCCTCTTGTGGTTAAGTAATTGATGAAGGCCACCATAGGAGGATGATCTACGTAAGACCAACTTAAGTGCTTTGCCCAGAGCCAATAGTAAGATTCGTCAGCAGTGAGAGGAAAAAGCATGGCTAATCCAAGACGAAGCAAAGACCAGACTACTAAGAAAACTATTAAGCTTAGGGGCATATTGATTATTATTATACCTTAGGGAGAGATTAAAATCATGGAAGAGTAACTATCTTGAGCTAGCTTTTTATAGTATATTTTGAGGTTTAATTTTTCTAGGCTTTTGGTATCACTTAAGAGAATTACCCTTTCTTTGAACAAACTTTGTAATAGATTGCTTTTCGTCCAAAAATATTTGTCGGCCGGGCCGGCCATGAAATCAACGTAGGCAAGATCGGGGCTGAAAAAAAGCGGACGGTCAGAAGGCCGATAGAGGTAAAATTTTGCTCCCTTTGCCCTATAGTTTTGAATAATTTTGGGCCAGGTAACATTAGAATTGAAAGCATCGGCAAGGGGCTTAGTTTGATAGAAAAGAACTACGTAGGAAAGGCAAATTAAAAGAAAAGCCAAGATGAATTTTAATTCCTTTGGTCTCCATAAGTATAAGAAAAAGAGAAAAAGGGAAAAAGTAAAAAGGATAAGAGGAGGGACTGCAGCCTTGAGGCTTATCCCTTGCGTGTTAACGGGATTAAGAATGACTTTGGTGAGAATTACTCCCAAAAGAATTAAAAAGAATAAGCCCCAAAGAAAGCATGAGATAGGAGATTTTGATTTCTTTTGTATAAAGATGAGTTTAGTAGCAGCTAGGATTGCTAAGGGCGGGACGAATACCGTAAAGGTTCTTAGATCGTTTTGCTGGTAAAAAAATAGAAGGAAAGAAACATTAGACCAGAACCAAAAGCTGCTGTAATCGGAAAGGGTCAGTTTTGAGTGCTTAGTGTTTAAAGGTGAGGAGACAGCTTTTCTTGGTTTAGGGATTTTTAGGGCGCTTAGCCAAAGTGGTGACCAGGGAAAAAGAGCGAGCAAAAGAAAACCTATAATAGGGTAATGAAACCCTAATCCGAGGTAAGCAGTATTGTACTTGCTTTGAATGGTAATGCTCTTTAAGTAGGGAAGCCACTGATCTTTGAGGGAAAAAGATTGTACCCCCAGAACTCCTCCCACCATTAGAAGAAAAAGTAAAAGATTTAGTAAAGCATAAGGCGTTAAGAGAAGTTGAAAAATTTTATTTCTTATGGGGGGATGAAAAAGCATTAAAAATAGAATTGTGAGCACAGGAAAAAGCACCCCAAAGCCGCTTTTAATTAGAAATCCAAAGGCGAGAGAGAGAGTAAAAAGCATAAGATAACGAAAATCGTTTCTTTTAAGAAAAGCAAAGAAAAGAAAGTGGGAAGCCGTAACGGAAAGAGTTAGTAAAACGTCAAGCTTTGGAGTGCGAGAGTAAGCCACTAAGCAAAAGCTAGTGGCGGCAATCAGGGTTGAGTAAAGCGCTAATTTTTTGCTGGCAAGATAAGAAAGGGAAAAGAACAAAAGCATAAGAAGGACCAGATAGTAAATAACATTAGGTATATGAACCGTTAGCTCACTTGCTCCCATGACTTTTAAGGGAAAGGCCAGAAGCCAAATCCCTAAGGGAGGTTTGTCAAGAAAAGAAGAAGGATCTCCAGGGGTTACAAACTGAGCTAGCCATTGATTATGAATTACCGTGTTCTTGGCTGCTAGGGCATATAGTGCCGCATCATCATTTTGCAAAGGGTTGCGCGGCAAAGTGATAATGCTCAGAATGATAAAAGCCCCAAAAATCCAAATAAGGATATTCCTCAAGGAAGAATTCCTCCTTTGAAACTTTCGCCATAAAAAATTTCGGTTTTGTTTGGAATATCAGCGTCTTTAGTGAAAATTCTTTTGTGGGGGTCTGCTGTAACTTTGTTAAAGAGTGGTTTTAACTTTTCTAACATTTGAGAGTCAGCCAGCGCGAAGTAAAGAACATTGTCCCCTTGATGGAGCTTTGGCTTACCCCACAGATCATACTGGGGATGCTTTCCCGGAGGCATGTAAACTTTGGTTTTACCATAAAAGGTAATTAAAGCTGCTAATCCTAGGTTATTTGCTACAATTGTGGTCTTTGGAGGTAGATTTTTGAGGTACTCCGCAAGGTGACTATTGGGAACAATTTCTTTTGGGGTAGGATAGAGAAAAAGGTAATAGGTAAGCGTCGAAGTGTTAACAAAAAGAGCAAAAATGAGGGTAAAGCGGAAGGCAAACTTTTTAAGGCGATCAGAAGAAACAATAGAAGGGAGATAAGCCGTAGCTGGCCAGTGCCCGCCAATCATTACAAAAGGGCTGAGCAACGCAAAAGGCAAGAAAACTACTGTGGAAAAAATTCCTAAAAGATCTGTTTTAATTTGCTTTGCCACCGTAGTTAAAAATAGAGGAGGGGTGAATAAAACCATTTGAAGTAAAACAAAATATAAAATGTTGCTAAAGTTAAAAGCTTTTGCCCTTTCTCCATGATAAAAAAGGGAAGGAAAATGGTGAGAGATGTTCCAATAGATTACGGGAGAAAAAATAAGGAAGGATATGATTACTCCCAGGTAGGGTTCTTTTTTAGTGAGCCAAAATCTTTGTTTGGGGTCTAAAAGAAGATAAAGACCAACCCCAGCAAAAAATAAGATCATAATGTAATCGCTTAATAGTCCTAAGCCAGCAGTTACCCCAAGTAAATACCAAAGGTAGCACTTTTGGGTCTTGATAATTTTGACCAGCAGATAAAAACTCAGGGTCCAAAAAAGGAACAAGAGGGTTTGGGGAACCAAAAACATCCCCCCACCGAAAAAAAGAGGCAAAAGATTAAAAACCAAAACTGCCCTTACGGCAGCTTTTTGGCCAAAAAGTTCTTTGGCGGTAAGGTACACAAAAAGAGAAATAAGGAGTACCAGGGTGATTGCTCCCAATCGAATGACTAGTTCGCTATCTCCCAGAAAAAAGGTTAGTGCTCGATAAAGATAAGCAATGAGAGGTGGGTGGTCAACATAACTTAAGTCCAGATGTTTTCCCCAGAGCCAATAGTAAGCTTCATCTCCAATCAAGGGGAAAAAGCGGGCGATAAGGAGTTTAAAGAGATTAAGGACGACAAGGAAAAAAGCTAAATTCATGTTAAAATTATAACATATGGCGAAAGTACAAAACATTGGATTAATGATTACACGCGATGAAGAAGATGTCATCGAAGAAGTGATGGAGGTTAACAAAAGGTATTTTGATAAGATTTTGGTGCTCGATGGTTCTTCGGATCGCACGGAAGAGATTATTCGCAGTTACGACTGCGTGAAGTATTTTTTAAAGGACAAGGACATTATCGATAAACTTCCTCAGCGAAAGTTTGAGGACGGTGCCCGCCAGTTTCTTTTGGAAAAAGCCCAGGAAATGTTTCCCATTGAGGGCTGGTTTACTCTGCTGCATGGAGATGAAATTTGGCATGATGATCCCAATTGGGTGGCGGAGGAAGCGGAGAAAGCTGGGGCGGAAAAGGTGAATTGGTATGTGATGAATTTCTTTTTGCATACTTCGGACCGCGGTCGCGACCTAGAGGCGATAAAGTCGGTGCAGGAGAGGGTGCTTTGGTACTGTCCCGGATTTTTAGAGATTCGGCAATTTAAGAATAAGCCCGGTATTTATTATCGGCTTGATCAGAGGAATCAGACTCTTCCCCAGGGCATTGGCTGGCGCATCTACAAGTATTTTCCGATTTACAAACATTATCCTTATCGCTCGGTTACCCAAATCATGAAAAAAAGAAAGCAAAATCAGCAAACGGGCTTTTCGGTTAGTTATGAAAGATTTACTGATCCAGATAGTTGTTTTTTTGATATTCTTCCCGGTTATAAAGTGGCGCGCAAATTTGATGGTTCTTTTCATGAATTTGAGATAAAAAACCAAGGCTCACTTTTAAGAAGATGGTTGAGAGCTCATCGTTATATAACCTGGTGAGTTTTCTTCTTTGAGCGAAATTAAGTTATTATGCATAAAGTATTGATAGTTAAATTAGGGGCTATTGGAGACGTATTGCGAACCACCTCGCTTCTTCCGGGGTTAAAAGAAAAGTATTACCCCACAGAAATTGATTGGTTGACCTCAGAAACCTCAAAAGATGTTTTATTGCATAATCCTTTGCTTGAGAACATTTATGTTTGGGAAAAGAAAGAAAAAGTTCCAGCCTATGAGCTAGTGATTGGACTTGAAGATGAATTTGAAGTATGTGAATTTGTCTCTCAAATGCAAAATCAAAAAACAATTGGGGCTTACCTTGAAGAAGGAAAGATTACTTATACCCCTTCAGCTTGGTTTGATATGTCTTTTATTTCTAAATATGGGCTGGAAAAAGCTAATGAGTTAAAAAAGAAAAACAAAAAGACCTACCAAGAGCACATGGCTGATCTTCTGGGAATTAGGGTTTCTCCCTATGTTTTTAATTTAACGGAAGAAGAGCTGGAATATGGCTACAAGGTGGTTAGGGACATAGGAATTTCTAAGAGGGAAAAAGTGGTAGGCATTAACACGGGAGCAGGGAAGCGTTGGCCGCTAAAGAGTTGGGGGGTGGAGCAAACAATTGATCTAATTAAAAAATTAACCAAAGAGCTAGGAATAGTTTCCTTAATTTTAGGAGGGGAGGAAGAAAGAGAGAGAAATAAAGTTATTTCCTCTGAAACGGGAATGCCGGAAGCTGGAGTTCATTCTCTTAGACATTTTGCTTCGATTATCAACCAGTGCCGGGTGGTACTCTCTTCTGATAGTTTAGCTATGCATTTTGCCATTGCTTTGAGAAAGAGAGTGGTGGCTTTCTTTGGCCCCACTTCGGCAGCAGAGATTGAGCTTTACGGCCTGGGGGAAAAGCTGGTTTCTCCCATTGATTGTGTGGTTTGTTATAAAAGGCAGTGCGATTTTAAACCCAATTGTGTGGATCTACTCTCTGTAGAAGAGGTTTTTAAAAGTATGGAAAGGCAAATAAATGAAAGCTTGGCCTAAGGTTTATATTTTAGTGCTTAACTGGAATGGGTGGCGGGATACGATTGAATGCTTAGAATCTTTACTCAAGCTAGAATATCCTAATTATCAAATAGTGATTATAGATAATGGTTCTACGGACGAATCCGTTTCTCAATTAAGTTTATGGAAAGAGAGGCACCCTGAAGTAGTGCTGCTGGAAACCGGGAATAATCTTGGGTATGCGGGAGGAAATAATTTTGGTTTAAGATACGTTGTAGAAAAGGGGGACTTTGATTATGTTTGGATTCTCAACAACGATACGGTCGTAGAGGCAAAAGCGCTTTTTTATCTCGTCCAGCGAATGCAGGAAGAACCCAAAGCAGGAATTTGCGGTTCAGCTGTTCTTCATTATGAGCGTCGAGATGTTATTTGGGCTTTGGGGGGAATTTATGATAAATGGTTTGCGCAGGCCTTTCATCTAATGGGCGACCAAAAGTATGACCCAGATTATCTTGAAAAAAACCTTACTAAAATCGAGAAAAAAATGAGCTATGTGGTGGGAGCTTCAGCTCTGGTTTCTCGCAAATTCTTGGAGGAAGTTGGACTTATGGCGGAAGATTACTTCTTATTTTTTGAAGAAATCGACTGGGCCACTCGGGCGCGCCGTAAGTTTTCGTTGGTTTTGGCTCCTCGAAGCGTAGTATATCATAAGGGAGGTGCCAGTTTAAAAAGAAGAGAAGGAAAACAAAATGGTCGCTTTAGTTTGGTTTTTGATCAATACACGACCAGGAATCGCTTGCGGTTTACTCTTAAATTTTACCCTTATCTTTTACCTATTCTCTACTTAAGCATCTTAGGATACATCATTGACCGCATAAGATGTGGAGCATGGGAAAATGTAGCAGTAATTTGGAAGGAAACCACTAACCATTTTGCTTATCTTTTTAAAAAGTTGTTAAAAGTATTTCCTGGTTTTGAATTTTTCTAAATAAAGCGAGATTATTTTTTCAGGTGAGCGTTCAACTTTTTCTTTTTCCCAAATTAGCAAGGGTGGGATAGGTAAAAAGAAAGTAGATATCAATTTTGCCATAAGCAAATTAATATTTAACTTCTGGCCTACCCAATGGATGATATTTATATCTTTTGCCACAATTTGGCGAAAAAGATTGATAAAATTATTTTTGCCGGATAATTCAGCCCAGTACCCACTTGTAGTAAGTTTCTGGTAAATAGTTTTTTCATTGGTTAGAATTTGAAAGGATTTTTTTTGCCATTCCTTTCTGCTCTCTAAAGACCACTTGCCTTTTCCTTCAAGAAGGGCAAAAACAGCTTCTACCACATCCTGTGCTTCAATTTGTTTTAAACAGTCGTCGAAAGGACAAGAGGCGGGACGGCAAATTCTCTGGCATTCGATGTTTTTCCTAACAATGAGATGAGGAGTTTGCCAGGGTCCCCATTGGATGGGCTTTACAAATTTTGTGGGGAAAATAGCTACCGTAGGGATTTGGTAAGCGGCCGCGATGTGCAAGGGCCCAGAATCAACTCCGATAAAAAGATGTAATTTAGAAATAAGGTCCATGGTCTGTGCCAGGGAAGTTTTTTCAATTAAGTTAAGTACTGGAGTTTGACAAAGGCTGGTGATTTTAAGGCCGATTTCCCTTTCTTTTTTGCTTCCCATAAGAACGAGGGTTGCTTCCAATTTTTTCCCCAAGCGGTCAATGACCTCCGCGTATCTTTCGGGCAGCCAAGCTTTGTTCCCTTTTCCCACACCGGGGTGGATGCCAATCAGAAGCTTGTTCTTAGGAAGTTCAATTATTTGTTGCGAAGTTGCAATTTTTAGGGGTGGGGGATCGTTGGTCTCTATCCCCAGGGGAGTTAAAAGTTCAAGGTTGTGTTCTACTTCGTGCCGGGTAAGGTCTGACCAGCGCTGGGAGAATTTAACATTATACATCCAGCCAAAAAGAATTTTAGAGCGATCCCCAATGCGAATGGGAATTCCTGCTAGCAGAAGAAGTAAAGCGTAAGGAAGTTCATTGTAAAAGGCAATGGCTAAATCAAATCTTTTTTTCTTTATTTCACCAACGAACTTAAAAAAATTTTTGGGGGTCTGGTCTAGGATGATTTCATCTACTTCGGGATGATTTTCATAAAGGTCAGCCGTATATTTTTGCAGTAGCAAGCTAATTTTTACTTTAGGTAATTTTTTTTTAATAAGAGAGATGGCAGGAGAAATCAAAACTGCATCCCCAATCATATCGGGACGCACCAGAAGGATTTTAGAAATGGAGGGTAAGACTTTCATTCTTATTTTAAATACTTTAGAAGATAGGCAGTTCGGTTGAAAACATCTTGATCAGAGAGCTTAGCAAATCTATTCCATGAACGTTTTTTAATTACCTGAGGGAGTTGTTTGATCGCCCAAAAAAGGGCAGCCCATTCCGTCAGGTTAGGTATAAGCAGCTTTGGAATAATCATTTCAAGGAAATGAGAAAGGAGTAAGCGTGGGCTAGTTATATTTTTCCAAACGAAGAGATACTGGTTTTTGCGATAACTTGCTTTTATCTTAAACTTTCTAAATCTTTGTCCGATGGTTCTGTCATGTTCATGAAAGATAGTACTTTTGGGTTCGTAAAGCGTTTTCCACCCCATTTTCCACGCGCGGTAACAAAGATCCGTTTCTTCCAAGTAGAAAGGATAAAATAATTCGTCAAAACCTCCGAGCTTCAGGAATTTTGTCTTGTCAACCATCATGGCAGCACCACAAGCATTAAATATCTCTAGGGGAGTGCATGGGACAGGAGAAATATTTTTGCTTATCTTATTGTCAGGATTAATGCATCCTCCTTTAAAAGAAGCTACAATAATTGACTCATCTAACATGTTTTCATGGATTCTTAAAACCTTTGGCGAAACAGCGAAAACTTCCGGGTCCTCAAAATGTTTAATTATGGGGGCAAGGAAGTGGTCGGTAACAGTAGTATCATTGTTTAAAAAGAAAACTAATGGATATCGCGCTTCTTTTGCTCCAAAGTTATTTGCTTTGCAATAACCAGCGTTGTAACCCATTTCAATTATTTTTGCTTGAGGAAAGTTTTCTTGGACATATTTCACACTCTTATCTTTTGAGCCGTTGTCTACTACGATTACTTCGCAAGGAGTGTCGCCCTGGTTGCTGTGGAAAATTGAAGTTAAGCACTTACGCAACTGTTCCAGCCCGTTAAAGTTTAATACTACTATACTTACGCCTTCTTTCATTTGTTTGTTAATAGTATTTTTTCAAGTTTCTTTGTTGCTTGGTCTCAGGTGAAATTCTTTAGCGCCTTGCCCAAAAGTTGCTAAGGTTGTTGCATTCATTTTTACTTGTTATATTAATAAAATTTAACTTTTTTCTAAAATTGTAAACCCTAGTTTGAAATTTTAGTCAAATTTTGTCAAGTTGACGGTAAATGTCTTCTGCAATCTTCCCCACGGCCCCACCAGGCCCCATTCTTTCTTTTCCCACCAGGGCCATATGCTTCATTTTATCAGGAATTTTGACTAGCTGCCAGATGGCTAAGGCGATTTTCTTAGGGTGGGATTCTCTTACTAAAAGCAGCGCCTCGCCCAAAAGTTGCTTTTGGGCCTCGGCAAACTTTTTATGATATTGAGCGCCGCGGCCATAAAAGGAAACTACCGGAAGGCCGCAGCCCGCAGCTTGCTCGTTGCCGGTTCCTGAAAGGCCAACAATTAAATCCGCTTCTTCTAAAACTTCAGCAAAGGGTTTCTTTTCTAAGTATTCTGGAACATCTTCTAGATTAGTCGCTACTAAAAACCTAAATTGGGTGTCTGGGTCTTTTAAAGCTACAAGTTCTTCAATAACTTTTTCAAAATCCTCTAGATTTAATTGGGCATCTCTGCGTGTCCCAGGTAAAAACCCAATCGTTATTAAGTTTTTGCTTTCCTGATATCCAGTTTCTCTGATCTTCTGATACTCTGATACTCTGATTCTCTGCCCCATGCAGTCCATCAGGGGATTTCCTACATATTCCGCTGGAATTCCTTCCCGATTGAGATTTTCCTTAGTTAGCTCATCACGCACATAGATTTTTTGAGCAAATTTTTTAAGCAGCCACTTTTCCCAGGGAGTATAGCGAAAGCCAAACCAATGGTAGTAATCGGATTTATTAACTCCTACAAAAACAATAGGAGCTTTAACTACTAAGGCAAAAAGAAAGGGGATGAGGTCACCAATGGTTACTACTAAATCAACTTGACGACGAAGTTTTTTGAGGATTTGTAGGTTGCTACCAAACTTTCTGAACAAGCCCGCCCGAAGATCTTTAAATAAATAGTTTAAATTTCGAAAGGAAAAACCTCCGCTGGGAAGCTTGGGGTCAACTAGGGAGATCTTTTCCCAAAGGAGATTAGGAGGCAAAAGTTTAATTATTTCTTCCGCTACCAGGTCTTCGCTGTAGCCATTGGTTATAAACAAAATTCTCTTCATGACCTATGAGTTAGCTTATAACGAGTTAGGGCTAAAAGATGAAGGAGATACTGGTAAGTTTCGCGCCAGCCCATTTTACTTTCCCCGGCGGCGCGTTCCACAAAAACAATGGGATATTCCACAACCTTTCCTTGGTGTTTTCCTTTGATCATGAGTTCTAATCCCACCTTGCAGCCAATAGGATTAATTTCTGCTCCATTTAGAATTTGGCGATCGAACATGAAGTAGCCAGAAGTTAAATCCTTAACCGGAGTGAGAAACCTTCCTAAAAGACGTGCCCCCCAAGAAAAAAATTTTCGGTACCAAATCCACTTTGATGTTCCTCCTCCTCTAATATGACGGCTGCCAATTACCAGTAAGGCCTTTTTTTCGGCAATAAGTTGATACATGTGGGGAAGGGCCTCTGGGGGATGGCTTAAATCTCCATCCATGACACAAATTACCAAAGCTTGGGCAAGTTGAATTCCTTCCATAATGGCAGGGCCCGGCCCTAAACGTTGGGGGCGAACTTGGACCCGTACAGGGTATTCCTTGGCCATTTCCCTAGCTACCTCAGCCGTGCCGTCAGGAGAAAGATCATCGACAATAATTATTTCTTCAGTAATTTTAAACTGGTGAAGGGCTTGATGAATGCGGGTAATGAGAAGTTTAATGTTTTTGCTTTCATTATAAGTAGGAACGATTACTGAAAGGTCCGGCTTATTCATTTCTGTTTGAGGAAAGAATTTGCCCAATCAGTGAGTGCTTGTTGGACATTTTCGTCATAATCGATAAAAACTTTTTCAATTATTCCCTCTTGGTTGATGCCCACGATAGTAGGAAGAATAAGAATTTGATACTGGTCAAGACAGGAGAGTTTTTGGTCTAAAAGCACCGGATAAGAAATTTTGGCTTTGGCGACAAAGTTTTCTAAATTTTTAATTTTTTTATCGAAAGAAACGGCCAAAATTTCAATCTGTTTATTCTCGTCATAAAGTTTTTGCAGTTCTTTTAAAAGCGCTTGGCAGGATTTACTCCAGCTAGTAAAAAAAACAAGGAGCGTCGGCTTTTGAAAATTTTCCAGCGCTATGGTATTCCCTTTGAGGTCTGGCAATTGAAGGTTTGGTGCTTTGGTGCCGGGTTTAAGGACTTCTTCCGCGCAAAGGGGGCCGATCAGCAAAACAAGTAAAAGAAAGGTTGCTATCCATTTCCTCATGGTTAGAATTATACCTCTTGAAATAGGAAAGTCAATAACCCCCGGGCTTATTTTAAACTTTCGATAAACTTTCGTGCGGCTTCGGCGGCTAGGGCTCCGTCTCCCGCAGCAGTGACGATTTGTCTCAAAAGTTTGGCTCGCACATCTCCTGCAGCAAAAAGGCCCGGGGTTGAAGTTTCTAAGTTGTCATCGGTTAAGATATAGCCCTTTTCATCCCTGCGGGCTAGCCCTTTAACCATTTCGGAATTGGGCTTAGCGCCGATATAAACAAAAATTCCATCCGTCGGCACCACTAATTTTTTGCCAGAAATTAAGTCCTTTAGAATTACCTCTGAGACCATCTTATCCCCTTTAATTTCTTCAACCACGGAATGCCAGAAAAAGTAGATTTGGGGGTGGCTTTGGGCTCTTTCGGCTAGGATTTTGTCGGCCCGCAGTTCATCTCGTCGGTGAACAATAGTAACCTTTTTGGCGTAACGGGTCAAAAAGAGGGCTTCTTCTACCGCAGAGTTACCTCCTCCGACGACTATTATATTTTTTCCTTGATAAAAGGCGCCATCGCAGGTAGCACAGTAGGATACTCCTCGACCCCTGAATTTTTCTTCCCCTGGAACATCGAGCTTTTGGGGGTCACTGCCGGTGGCCACGATTACCGCTTTACTTAGGTAATGTTTTCCATCAACCTCTGCCGTAAAATGTTCTTTATCTTTGGTAATTTTTTTGACTTCTCCCCACAATGTTTCTAAGCCCAATTTTTGAGCTTGATCGGCCATTTTTTGCATGAGTTCGGGACCAGAGATTCCCTCGGGAAATCCAGGGTAGTTTTCAATTTGAAAAGTAGTAACCGCCTGTCCCCCATACACCATTTTTTCTATAAGGAGGGTCTTAAGCCGTGACCTTAGCGCATAGATAGCGGCCGTCAGTCCTGCAGGGCCTCCCCCGAGAATAATTAAATCGAAAAGTTGTTTTTCTTCAATGATATGAATTTCGGGTTTAGGTTTGGTTTCTAATAGAGTACTCATTCTTCGATGGTCACCTGACCTTTCCCGAGCAGCGAAATTTTTTGGTCTTTTAGGGAAACGAGCACTTGATTTCCGGTTAGCTTGTTTTCTCCCTGTTTTGCAAAAGCATTTCCGCTTAGTTTTACTTCCTGGGTATCAACCGAGTAGTAAGCGTTATCCCCTTGCGCACGAATATCATTATATTTAATCACAACATTTTTTTCTAATTCAATTGTTTTTTCATTCTGTTTGTAGGTTAAAATTAAGGTAGAAATTTCCGCCGTTTGCCAGCGAGCCCGAGGTTGCCCCAAGGCATGGATTAGGTTGTCCCGGCTGAGAACTTCAATGGCATCTGCTTCTAAGGTGATTGGGAAGGAGGTGGGGTTGGAAATTACTATTTTAGGAGAGCCACGCAAAAGAATCCTTTCTAAAGCCACATCTCCTTCTAGTTCTTGGGCGTAGCCCGTTACTTCGCCTTTATTTAATAGGATTCCACCCGTGCAAAGCAGTTTTTGGTCGGATAACTTCCAACTTAAATTTTTGGCTTGAAACCAAAAGCCCGCGCCTTTTTGATAAATTTGGGGTAGATTAAAAATAGAATAGGGTTGCGTCTTTATGCTAGTTAGCAGGGAGGATATTTTCCTTTCAAATAGGGCATCATAGCCTAAAGGTTGGTCTAAATAAATTTCTTTTTTTCTCATATCCCACATGGCAGCAGGGCAATGAAATTTGAGGACGGGTTTTCCTTTCTTAAAAAAAGTTCCTTTCACTGTTTGTAAAGTAGCAAGTTGGGTGCTTTTGTTTACCATGGCAGTTTGAGCCTCAAGCTGCCAGTATTTTATGCCTTCAGAAACTTCCTCGAATGATACTTTTTTAAAGAAAAGATCAGCGCGTCTTTCTTGTTCCTTAATAGTTTTATAAATGCGTTCTGAAACCTCTTCTTTGGGAACAAAGAGCGCCCAGTAAAAGAGGCCCCCAATGAAGAAAATGACTATGAGCCACAAAACCCATTTAAAAAATTTCATTTTAATAACCTAGGGCCCGCAGGCGAACTGCTTCCATGGTTTCTAAAAAAGCTTTCCAGTTGTCGCCTTTGCGCTTGTAGCCTTCAGCTAGAAGAAGATGTAAAGCAGCGACATTACTATCGAGCTTTATCCCTTTTTGAGTGTATTCCATGGCTTTGTCAATTTCATTCATTTCCCCATAAATTAGGGCAAGGTAGCCATAAGCCCAGACCTGGTAGGGATTGATTTTTAGGACATTTTCTAATTCCTGAATAGCTTGATCTTTTTTGTCATTAAAGTAATAAGCAAAGGCCAAGCGGAAGCGCAGACGCCAATCCCCGGGATTTTCGGTAACTTTTTTAATGTAAAATTCTAAGCCCTTTTTTCGAAAGTCGGGATCAATTTCGACGGTTTTTTTGAGGTAGTCCCATCCTTCTTGAAGGTGATTGGTGTAAGCCATGGTGATGGCTAGATCAAAGTGGGCAAAAGGATCATTCGGTCGGGCCTTTACCGCAGCTTGTTTCTGGTTAAGCTCTTGCTGGAGCTCGGGCGTGATTCGCCAAGCATGCGCTGGAAGTAACCAGAAACTAGTTACCAATAACCAGATGATGATGATTCTCATGGTCTTTTGCTTAAGATTTTTTCCACGATGTTGGTGGTTGACTTTCCTTCGATGGGAGGAATAATGATTACCTTGCCTCCCAGAGCTTCTACCGTGCGTCGTTCGGGTATTTCAGAGAGTTTGTAATCGCCGCCTTTAACATGGATGTCGGGTCGAATCAGGCGGATAAGCCGGTCGGGTCGAAGTTCATCGAAAATAGTAACATAGTCCACGCATTCTAGGGAGGCCAAAATTTCTGCTCGTTCTAACTCGGAGACAAAGGGCCTGCCCGGTCCTTTTAGGGCAGTAACCGAATCATCGCTGTTGAGGCCTACAATTAATATATCTCCTAGTTTTTTTGCCTCGCGCAGGTAGCGGACATGTCCTAGATGTAAAATATCGAAACAGCCGTTGGTAAAGATAATTTTTGCTCCTTGATTTTTTAAATTACGAGCGATAGCAGCAATTTCGTTTCGCGACTTTATTTTTTTGGCTACGGGTTCTCTTCCTTCGACCGCTTCTTCCAATTCTTCTCGGGAACAAGTGGCGGTTCCGATTTTGCCCACTACTACTGACCCCGCAAAATTAGAAAGAATAGCGGCTTCTTTCATGCTGGCCCCGGCGGCCAAAGCCAAAGTTAAGGTGGCAATGACGGTATCGCCAGCCCCGGTTATGTCAAAAACTTCGCGCGGAACGGCTGGAACATAAGTTGACCCTTGCTCGTCAAAGAGGGTCATGCCGTCTTTTCCTCGGGTGATAAGGACATAGTCGCTTTTTACAAATTTTAAAAGAATTTTTCCCGCTCGCTGCAGGCTTTTTTCATCGATAATGACCGTGCGCGAAGCTAGGGCGGCTTCGCGAAGATTTGGAGTAATAATGGTGGTCCCTTGGTATTTCCGATAATCGATTCCTTTAGGGTCGATGGCAATGGGTTTTTGATATTTGCGGGCAAGTTTGATTAAGGTTTGACAGATCTCTTCTGTTACCATTCCCTTTTCGTAATCGGAAATGATAATGCCATCCATCTTTGGTACTAACGCTTTAACCTTTTTGACCATTTGTTTAATAACTCGAGGAGGAACAAGACTGCGGTCTTCACGGTCTACCCTTACTACATGTTGGGAGGCGGCAATAATTCGGGATTTTAAAATGGTGGGGCGAGTAACATCAACTAGCACATACTCTGATGATATCTTTTGCTTTTCTAAGGCACGTAAAAGTTTTTCCCCGGAACTATCTTTGCCGATTAACCCGATGAGGTAGGGCTCACCCCCCAAGGCAGCAACATTGGCTGCGACATTGCCGCATCCTCCCGGCACATGGGTAATTCTAACTACCTCTGCTACTGGAACCGGCGCTTCGGGAGAAATGCGAGACACTTTGCTCCAGATGTGTTCGTCCAGCATAAGGTCTCCATAAACCAAAATTTTTTTACCTTTAAGTTTTGGTAAGTATTTTTTTATACCTTCCATTTTTAACCTCCTAAAATCCATTTTACGGCAGAAAGGAGATCCTCTGCCACATAATTTGGTTTTTCTTTTAGCTTTTCTTTCTCTTCTTTGCCTCTTCCCGATAAAACCAGAATAGTTTTGGTCCCAGCTCTTTTTCCCGCTTCGATATCGGTAGCTTTATCACCGATCATATAAGAAGCCGAAAGGTCAAGGTTGAGATCGCGTTGAGCGCGCTTGATTAGGCCCGGGTGGGGTTTCCGGCACTCGCAGGCCTGGCGGTAAGGATAAACCCCGTACTCGGGGTGGTGGGGGCAATAATAGACACCGTCTAAGTGAGCACCACCGTTGAGAATAAACCGATGAAGGGTTTTATCAATGGTTTGTAACATATCCTCGGTTATCAGCCCCCGAGCTACTCCGGCTTGATTGCTAATGACCACGACTTTATATCCCGCTTCGTTTAGTTTTTTAATGGCTTCAATTGCTCCTGGAATAAATTTAATCTGGTCTGGGGTACTTAAGTAACCAACATCTTCTACAATCGTTCCGTCACGATCTAGAAAAACTGCTTTATGCATTTTGTTTCATTATAACATTTTTAAAAATGAAAATAAATCCTCACCCTAAGATGGGGTAGTGTTGTATAATAGATAGGGGATAGGGGATAGGGATTAGGGATTAGGAGGAAGAAATGGAAAAGGTTAAGGTATTAATTTCAAAGTCCAAGGTTCAAAAACGAGTGGTTGAACTTGCACGGAAAATTTCGCGTGATTATAAAGGTAAGGACTTGGTTTTAATCGGGATTTTAAAGGGGGCATTCGTTTTTTTATCGGACCTGGCTCGAAATTTGTCAATACCCGTGGCCATTGATTTTATTCAAGTGGCAAGCTATGGCGCTTCTACTACCTCTTCGGGAGTAATTAAAATAAAGAAAGACATTGACCTTCCGATTGTAGGCAAGGAGGTTTTAATTGTAGAAGATATTGTGGATTACGGCTACACTATGGATTATCTTTTGAAGTTTATTAGTCATAAAAAATCAAAAAGGGTAAAGATTTGTGCTCTCTTAGATAAACCCTCTCGCCGGCGAGTTCAGGTTCCTATTGATTATAAAGGTTTTACGGTTCCGGACAAATTTATCGTGGGTTATGGTTTGGACTACGGGGAAAAGTATCGCAACCTTCCTTTTATTGGATACTTGGTGCAGGATTAGGGAAAGGAGTTTTTGATTGGTGGAAAAAAAGCTACGACAAAAAATGCCTGAGCGCTCGGTAGCGGAGCGCCTTCGGGATTTTGAAGAAGTTCCTTTGGGCTACACCGCAGAACAGGCCATAGAGGAAGCAAAACGCTGTCTAAAGTGCAAAAACCCCCAATGCGTGAAAGGTTGTCCAGTAGAAATTGACATTCCCGCTTTTATAAATTTTATTGCCCAGGGGGATTTTGAGGCGGCTATCAAGAAAATAAAAGAAACCAATTCTCTGCCGGCGATTTGCGGCCGCGTATGTCCCCAAGAAGATCAGTGTGAACTAAAGTGCATTGTGGGAATCAAGGGAGAACCCATTGCCATTGGAGCGCTAGAAAGATTTGTAGCCGACTGGGAGAGGGAAAAGCAAGATCAAAGATCAAAGAGCAAAGATCAAAAGCAGGTAGGAAAAAGCCAGTATAAAGTTGCGGTGGTTGGTTCTGGACCGGCGGGATTGACTTGCGCGGGTGACTTGGCTAGGTTGGGGTATCAAGTAACGATTTTTGAATCTTTACATCTTCCGGGAGGAGTGTTAACTTACGGCATTCCTGAATTTCGTTTGCCTAAAAAGATTGTCAACTTGGAAGTGGAATATGTTAGGAGCTTGGGAGTAGAAGTTAAGACGGACATGCTTATTGGTAACGTATTAACATTGGATGATTTGCTGAAGGAATATCAAGCAGTTTTTATTGGGGCGGGGGCGGGGCTGCCAAAGTTTATGGGAATCCCGGGAGAAAACTTAGATGGAATTTATTCCGCCAATGAATTTCTCTTTCGGGTTAATATGATGAAGGCCTGGAAGTTTCCCGAGTATCTGACGCCAGTTAAAATAGGAAATAGGGTAGCGGTAATGGGCGCGGGAAATGTGGCTATGGATTCGGCTCGGACCGCGATTCGCCTGGGGGCAAAAGAAGTTTTCATTATTTATCGACGTTCCGAAAAAGAAATGCCCGCGCGCATCGAAGAAATAAAAAGAGCAGAAGAGGAAGGAGTGATCTTTAAGCTTTTGACGAACCCTGTCAAATATCATGCTGATGAGAAAGGTTGGGTTTGCGAGGTGGAGTGCATTAAAATGGAACTAGGAGAACCAGATGCCTCAGGCAGAAGAAGACCGGTTCCCATTGCTAACTCTAATTTTCGCCTCCCAGTTGATACCGTAATTGTGGCTATTGGCAACGACCCTAATCCTCTGCTGGCTCGAAGAACACCTGATCTTCAGGTGGAAAAGTGGGGGGGAATCATCGTTAAGGAAGATGGGCAAACTTCGATTCCTAGAGTTTATGCGGGAGGAGATATTGTGCGTGGTTCTGCTACGGTTATCTCGGCCATGGGGGATGGAAAGAGAGTAGCAGCGGCCATTCATCGCCTCTTGAGCGGGTAAAAAATAGACCACAGATCACAGACTTGTCCGCCGAAGCCCGTAGGGCGAAGGCGGACCGAAGACCAATAACCAATTACCAAGATACAATAACCAAATAATAACCAAAGATTAATTAAACAATGTCACAAATCCCAATTAAACAATTTTTGGGATTTGTTTAATTGTTAAATTCCTGTTGCGCCATTTAAAAACCTAACTTTACTATGATATGTTGCGCCATTTAAGAATCTAACCCTAGGAATATACGATTTCTTTGGGTCCTTTAACTTCAATGCCAA
>Ga0207433_10001717_pt1 | contig 46330 bp, 48 predicted proteins | sample YelNatPaOPGAMG01_FD_187559 | JGI IMG/M metagenome (GOLD analysis project Ga0207433, IMG submission 187559) | Hot spring thermophilic microbial communities from Obsidian Pool, Yellowstone National Park, USA - OP-RAMG-01 (SPAdes) (version 3) | ecosystem: Environmental > Aquatic > Thermal springs...
TCTGATAGTTGTTGTTTGAACTTAAAGACTGTACTTCACTTAGAGATAAAGCGTAAGAAGTATTTGCAAATAAAGCTAAGACTGATATGGAAAGCAGGGTTTTTTTAAGGTGCATGAAAGAACCTCCCTTGCACTATTAATCAATTGTTTAGTCTATATTTTTATTTTAGCAATGTCAAGCTATTTAAATATTAGTCTTAATTTTCTTATTAAGGCCAAAAATATAATAAGCTGCAATTAGTATCCCAAACCATGGTATTGCTACATACAAAGCAATTCTGCCATCTGGCATAAATGCCATAACTATGATTACTAAAACTAAAAAGACAATACCTAAAATATTTAAAATCGGATAAAAAGGCAAATGATATTTTGGCAACTTATTTTCTTTCAAAGATTTTCTAAATTTCATATGCATAACAAGTATAAGTAACCATATATACAAAGCACCTGTTGTAGCAACACTTGTTATGATTATAAATACTTGTTTTGGTATAAAGTAGTTTAATATTACACCGATAAGCATAACGATTGAAGAAAAAATAATTCCTATATATGGTACTTTATTGTTGCTTAATTTTGAAAAAGCCGATGGGGCGTTTTTTTGGAGTGAAAGTGAATAGAGCATCCTGCCTGTTGAAAACAAACCACCGTTTGTACTAGAAAGTGCAGCTGTAATAACAACAAAATTTATAATGCTTGCAGCTGCAGCTATGCCTAGCTTTGAGAAGCTCATCACAAATGGGCTTCCAAATGTGCCAATTTTAAACCACGGGTATATTGACAGTATTACAATCATTGGTAAAGCATAAAACAAAATTATTCTATAAATTACTTTATCAATTGCAGATGGTAGTGTTGTTTCTGGGTTATGTGCTTCTCCAGCAGTAACTGCTACAATCTCAATACCTAAATATGCATAAACTACAATTATTAAAGAAAATAAAAAACCTTTTAAGCCATTTGGGAAAAAACCACCATATTTGTACAAATTGCTAAATCCAGTTGGGATTCCGTGATTGCCTATACCAAAAAATATTATATAAGTGCCTACTACTATAAAAAATAAAATTGTTACTATTTTTATAATTGAAAACCAAAATTCAGTTTCTCCATAAACTTTTACTGCAATAAGGTTTAAGAGAGTGATCAAAATTACAGATATAAACGCAGGTATCCACTGAGGTACGCTTGGAAACCAATAGGTAACATATATACCCACAGCGGTAATTTCTGCCATTACTGTAACTGTCCACATAAACCAGTAAGTCCACCCAGTAATATAGCCAGCTAATGGACCCATTATATGATCTGCCCATGCGCTAAAGCTTCCAGAGACAGGATAAACTACAGCAATCTCACCAAGTGCTCTCAAAACAATAAAAACAATTAAACCCACCAATATATAAGATAAAATTAGCGATGGGCCGGTAAATTTGATACCTGTTGCTGAGCCCAAAAACAAACCTACGCCGATTGCTGACCCTAAAGCAATTAATTGGATGTGGCGGTTTTTTAGGTCTCTTTTTAAGTTTTCTTTAAGGTAGTTTTCTTCTACTTGGTTTGGCATAAACAACCCTCCTTAATTTTTAATACATTTTAGTAAAAATTTAAATTTAGTCAAATTTTTAATTAATTTTATGTTTTAGATATTCTTGCTCAACTAAATGTTTTAATTTTATTATGGCATTTATTTTAATCTGAGATACTCGACTTTGAGTTTTTTTTATTATTTTGGCAATTTCTTTGACGCTAAAGTCTTCATTGTAATACATAGATAAAACATCAAGTTCAATTTTTGAAAGTTTACTTAAAGCTTTTTTTAAAATCTCTAAACGTTCACCTTCTTCGATAACTTCAATTGCAGGTTTAATGTTCTTGTCTTCTATTGATTCTTGCAAACTTATTTCATCTTCCATTATATTATCCAAACTGACAATATCTATATTAGATAGCTCAAGCATTGCTTTGTGGTATTCTTTTATCGATATACCAGCTTTTGTAGCAATACTTTTTTCTGATGCATCAAATATATTTTCTTTTAAAAATTCTTTGTGGGCTTTGGAAATACTTTTTAATTTGTCTCTTGTGTATCTAGACACTAAATCCACACTGCGTAGCTTATCTAATATAGCCCCCTTTACTTTTAATAGTGCATATTTGTAAAAGGCATTTTCGTCTTTTGTTATGTCAATATTTTCGATAGCTTTTAAAAGCCCCATCATGCCAATTTGGACAAAATCCTCTTCATCATAAGATTCTGGCATCTTTACAACTATTTTTCTAACCATTCTTTTAACAATAGGGTAAAAATATTTAATTTGCTCTTCGCTAAAGTACGGTTTATTTGAATTCATAGAGTGCTAAATATTATTATTTTGATTGTTCTCATTGGAGCTTGCAATATAATTAAAAACGATTGCTAAAGCCATACCAAAAATATAAAAACACATAGAAGTTATTATAATTTTTAGCGTTGAGTAAAAAAAATCGCTACCCAAATATAAAAGTACAAGACAACTTACAGTAAAAGCTATTATGCCAAATAGTGAACCGAGCCACTTGGGATCAATATCGCTATTCATAGTTGACCATCTTTAAAAACTCATTTTCACTAATTATTAAAATGCCTAATTTTTTTGCTTTTTCAAGTTTGCTTCCTGGTTGCTCTCCAATAACCAAATAGTTTGTATCTTTTGAAAGGTTATCCTTAACTATACCACCAAGATTTTCTACAATCTCTTTTGCCTTACTTCTTGGTATATTTAGTGTTCCTGTAAACACAAATGTTTTATTGAGCAGTTTCGTGGATTTTTTATTTTCAACAAAGCTAATATGTTCAAGCAAGTTTCTAACCGTATTAACATTTCTTTGCTCGTTAAAAAAAGCTACTACACTTTTAGCTATTTCTGGCCCAATACCATCTATTTGCATTAACTTTTCCTCATCTTTAAGCTCAACAAGTTCTTCTAAGCTAAATTTGCTAGCAAGTTTATTTGCAACAAATTCACCTACATGCTTTATGCCAAGCGCGTATAAAAACTTAGCAAAAGTTGTTCTTTTGCTTTTTTCTATATTATCCAATATCTTGTTTGCGAGCTTTTCGCCCATTCTATCAAGCTGCAATAGTTTATTTTTGTCTAACTTGTAAATATCGCTGATACTTTGAACAATTTTTTTATCCACTAATTGTTGAATGATTTTATCGCCTAAGCCTTCTATATTTAAAGCGTTTTTTTGCACAAAGTGCTTAAGTGATTCGACAATGCGAGCCCTACAATCAATGTTTTGGCAAATCAAATATGCCCCTTCTTCTTGCAATATTGAACCACAAACAGGACAATTGGTAGGCTTTGCAACTTGTTTTTCTTCGCCTGTTCTCTTTTCTTTTATACTCGATACTACTTCTGGTATCACATCTCCTGCTCTTTGAACAAACACATAATCACCTATCCTTATGTCCTTTTTGAATAATTCGTCAAAAGTATGCAGGCTTGCTCTAGATATTGTAACGCCGCCAATCTTAACGGGTTTTAGAATCGCAACAGGTGTTACAATGCCTGTTCTGCCAACATTAAAAATAATATCTTCTACAATAGTAGAAGACTGCATGGGGGGAAATTTGAAAGCAATAGCCCATTTGGGATACTTGCTTGTGTAGCCCAATTTTTCTTGTAGCGCAAAATCATCCACTTTAAATACCATTCCATCAATTTCGTATGGCAACTCTTCCCTTGCTTTTAAAAATGTCTGACGATATACAATAGCTTCTGTTATATTTTTACAATACCTATTTAATTCACTGACGGGTAAACCTAGTTCTTTTAATATTTGAAGGCTTTGTGTTTGGGTTTTTGGTTTAGTGTAATCTTCAATACCTCTTATATAGTAAATAAAAACTTTAAGGTTCCTTTTTGCTGTTTCTTTTGGATCTAGTTGTTTTAGTGAACCAGCTGCTGCATTTCGTGGGTTTGCAAAAAGCGCTAACCCCATTTCCTCTCTATATTCATTAATTTTTTTAAATTCTTCTTTTGTTAGTATTACTTCGCCCTGCACATCTAAAAAACTTGGTGGGTTTTTAACAATCAAAATGAGCGGTAAGTTTTTTATCGTTTTTATATTTTTTGTAATATTTTCACCTATAATACCATCGCCTCTTGTAGAGGCAACTTTAAGCTTACCATATTCATAAACAATATTAACTGATACACCGTCAAACTTTGGTTCTACACTGTATGCAATATCGCTATCAATGCCTAAGTTGCGCTTTACTCTATTATCAAATTCTAATACTTCTTCTTCGCTAAACGCATCTTCTAGAGAATACATCCTGTATTTATGTTCAACTTTTTCAAATTTTTCAGAAATATCTGAACCAATTTTTTGGGTTGGCGAGTTTTCATCAAAAAACTCTGGGTATTGAGCTTCTAGGTTTATCAATTCTTTCATAAGAGCATCGTATTCAGCATCAGAGATTATGGGTTGGTTTAGAACATAGTAATAATAATTGTGGCGATTGATTTCTTCTCTTAAGTGTTCTATTTTGTTTTTTACTTCTTGGTTTTGCATTTTTTCAACACCATTGTAACATAATCTTCTAAAAATTTAAGGACTTGTGTTTCATAACTCAATTTTTCAAACTCATTTCTAATTTCAAAATTATATTCATAATTTATGCCAGATGCAATAAGCAAACCATTTTCTTTTAATAATCTATCAATGCTATTCACATTTGACAAGATTATACTTGAATAAATATTTGCAAAAATTATATCATATTGAGACTTTATGGCATCAATTGTAGAACATATAGAGTAAACATTGCCTAAGCAATTAAGACGCACATTTTCTTTTAAATTCTTACAAGCTTCAAAACTTATATCAAAGCAAACTGCTAGCTTTGCAGCTTTTTTGAGGCTTGCAATACTTAAAATTCCTGTACCTGCGCCTATATCAAGCACTGTTTTGCTAGAAAAATCTATTTTTGAGATAATTTCTAAACAGCTTCTTGTAGTTTCATGCTCACCGCTACCAAAAGCATTGCAATTTAAAACAATGGGTGTAGCATCATGTTTAATGTTAAAAATCTCAAAATCACCCGCTTCAATTTTTTTCATAATGGTATTCCCTCATTGTTAAAGTTTTATCGTATTCTATATATGTAAAATGCTCACAAAAATCGCCAATATTTGCATAAATGCCGTTATCGATAGTTTTTAATAATGGGTTGTGTGTATGGGCTAGTATGACATAATCAAAACCTTTTTTGATTAATTGGGTTGCAAATTCTTCTAAAGCAATATCGGTTTTTCTTAGTGCTTTGTTTTTTAAGTTGTTTTTGCTTATTTTTGAAGCAATATTGGCAAGTTTAAGTAAAAAAACAGGAGAGATAAGTTTGATTATTTTAAGTGTAAATGGGTTTTTAAGAATACTTCTAAAAAGGCGATATGTTTTATCTTTTTTATCTATGCAGTCGCCGTGTTCTATGTAAAATAGTTTTGCATCAATATTTTCTATTAACTCTTTTTTAACAATTTCTATATTTGGTAAAAATTTTTTGATAGCTTCTAACTTGTACTCGTGATTGCCTTCAAATATATATACTTTTTTTTCATCTGATATTTCTTTTAAAAGCTCAATAAGCTTTACATGATGGCAAAATAAAAAATCATAACCATAGTAAAACTCAAACAAATCGCCAACTATATAAATTTTATCGTAGCTTTTATAAATTGAGTTTAAAAAATTCAAAAACATTTCACCGTTTTTGTAGTGAATATCGGATAAAAAAAGTAGCTTCATGCAACCTCTTTGGCTTTAGTGTTTTTATGCTTTTCAAGGGCAAACTTAACAATCATATAAAAAAGTATAGATACTGGAATAGCTAATACCAAACTTCCAAGCCATGTTATTAGGTAAATATGAAAGCCTTTATGCAGCAAAAAATTTACAGAAAAGTTGTCTACTACATTAAGCTTAGCATTTAGCAAAATAGCGCCAATTTTGTATGATATTGCATAAACAAAAACAGTAGTCCACGGATTGTTTAATAGCGTACCAATAATTAAAGAGATTTTATTTAGTTTAAACACAAAGGCTATAATAAGGGCAAGTATTGTATGCAAACCAAAAGTTGGTGTTATAGAAATAAAAACACCTATAGCAAATGAAAGTGCAATTTTTTTTGGTGTATCTTTAAGTGCAAATAGGCTACGTATTAGTTTTTTGATCTTTTTTGCTCCCAAAACTAGAAAATAGTTTATCAAAGAATGTTTCTTTTTTTTGCATGCTGTTTAGTTTATCTAATGCAATTTTATTATTTGGTTCCCACTCTAAAACTTCAATATATACTTTAATTGCAGTATTTTTTAAACCGATTTTTTCATAACAGTTTGCAAGCCCAAGCAAAGCTTCCACATTGTAGTTTTCTAATTCTAATGTTTTTCTATAATAGTCAATTGCCTGTTTGTAATAGCCTTTTGCTTTATATGTTTTTGCAAACAGAAAAAAAACATTCGCATTTTTTTGGCTTTTTTCGAGTATTTTTAATGTATTTAAAGCATTGTCAAATTCGTTTTTATTTAGAAATTCTTCCACTTTTAAGATAAGGTATTTTGAATAATCGCTGTCTATTTGAGTTTTAGAGACAGTTTCTTTGTTGAGCGGTAAGTTTTTGATTTGGTTGTATGCATTTGTAACATCTTGAAAAATATTTAATAAATATTGTTTTTCTTTTTCATCTTTTGCTAAATCAGGGTGATATTTTTTAGCAAGTTCTCTATAAGCTCTAACTACCTCATCTATGCTAGCATCATTTGTCAGTCCTAATACCTTATAGGGGTCCATATTATCTATCAAACATTTTTTTAAGCTTATTTAGGGCTTCTTTTTCGATTTGCCTAACCCTTTCTTTTGATATATGGTATCTTTCACCAATTTCATCTAATGTATAGCGCCTATCTAAATCAAGTCCAAACCGCATTTTTATAATATCCTGCTGCCTTTGAGGTAGCTGTTTTAAAAGTTTTTTTAATGTGTTAACACTTGATTCGTAAACGTACTTATCTTCTACAGATACATTTTCATCTTCTAACACATCTAACAGACTATTGTCGCCATCTTCACCTATTGCTTTATCTAGTGAGTTAAATTTAAGCCTGCCAGCTTCAATATCGTTAATTTCTTTTTCACTAAAACCGCTAGCTTTGGAAGCTTCTTCGTTGTCCATTGTTTCACCAAATTCCCTAAAGTAAGCTTCCTTGATGTAGTTTAATTTGTTTGATTTTGCTCTTGCTTTAATAGGGATTTTAATAGGTGATGTTTGTTCGCTTAGGGTTTTTAAGATAGCTTGTTTTATCCACCATACCGCATATGATATAAATTTTATATTTTTATCTGGATCAAACTTTGATGCTGCTTTAATCAAGCCGATATTCCCTTCGTTGATTAAGTCAGAAAGCGGTACACCAAAATTTTTGTACCTTTGGGCAACGGATACTACAAACCTTAAGTTATGTTTTACAAGTTTTTTTGTAGCTTCTTTATCGCCTTTTTGGATTCTTTTTGCTAGTTCAATTTCCTCCTCTTTTGTCAAAAGGGGTATTTTTGATATTTCATCTAAATATTGATTAATTGAATCTTTAACTTCCGTATCTTTTTCTTTAAGCTTTATTTTACTTTTTTCCATATAGTTTTGTCTTTGTGGTCTTCTAAAATAATACCTGCGTTTAATAGCTCATTGCGAATACTATCTGCTAGAGCGTAGTTTTTTTCTTTTTTTGCTTTATTGCGTTGTTTAATTTTTTCTTCAATCCATTGGTTTTCTGTGACATTAAACCATTCTTTGTATGATTTATCAAACACACCTAGCACTTGAGCAATTTTGGATATATGGTTCAAAAACTTTTCTTTTAACTCCAAAGCCGGTAGTTTATTGTTTTTTTGACAACTATCTAAGTATAGATTAAACTCTTTTATGCAATTAAAAACTTCAGCTATAGCTTGAGGCGTATTAAAATCATTATCCATATCTTTTTCAAAATTTGAAATTAATACATCAAGCGAGTCTAGTGTGTCATTTCTATTTTGAAATTGGGTGTTATCGAGTCTCATTAAAAATGTATAATACCGATTTAGTGCTTCTTTGGCGGCAAGCAACCCATCATATGAAAACTCTATAGGGTTTCTATAATGTGTAAGCAACATGTAATACCTTAGTGTTTCGCCATTAAATTCTTTTAGCACATCCCTAATTGTAAAAAAATTGCCTAAAGATTTTGACATTTTTTCATTATTGATTTTAATAAACCCATTATGTATCCAATACCTTACAAATTGTTTACCGCTTAAAGCTTCGCTTTGTGCTATCTCATTTTCGTGATGTGGAAAAATAAGGTCTTCGCCTCCGCCATGTATATCTATTGTTTCACCTAAATAATACATACTCATGACAGAACACTCAATATGCCAACCAGGTCTGCCTTTGCTCCACGGTGAATCCCAACTTGGCTCATTGGGCTTTGATTTTTTCCACAAAGCAAAGTCTAGCGGGTCTTGTTTTTTTTCGTTTACATCTACCCTTGCGCCAGATTTTAGCTCTTCAATTTTTTTGTGAGACAGTTTACCGTAAGATGTAAATTTATTTACGCTATAGTAAACATCACCATCTGATTCATAAGCAAACCCTTTTTCTATTAATCTTGAGATAAACACTATGATATCATTTATGTGCATTGTGGCTTTTGGTTCAAACGAAGGCTTTTTAATGCCTATCGCACTCATATCTGTGTAAAATTCCTCAATATATTTTTCACTAATTGCGTCAAAAGTTTTGTGTTCTTCGTTTGCTTTATTTATTATTTTATCATCAATATCGGTAAAATTTTTAACAAACTTGACCTCGTAGCCTTTATATAACAAATACCTGTATATTACATCAAAGCATATAGCGCTTCTTGCGTGGCCTACATGGCAGTAGTCGTAAACGGTTACACCACAAACATACATTGTAACGATATTGTCGTTAAGCGGTATAAATTCTTCTATTTTTCTTGTTTGAGTATTGAATATTTTTAACATCAGTTTTTTACACCTCTAAACTCAAAATATGGATTTATAGGATATTCTTTTTTTAATTGCATTAGATAATCGTATGCTTTTTGAGTATTTCCCATCGCTTTGTAAGTTTTGTAAAGCATGAATATGCAAGCATCCGTTTTGCCACCTTGCGATGTTGATTTTTTTGGAAAATTATTAAGACAAACAGAAAAATAATTTAAAGCATTGTCATAATCATTTAGATTGTAATAACTATTTCCGGCCCAAAAGTATGCATTTTGCTCTAATGTCGTATATGGGTAATGGTTCAAAAATTGTAAGAATTTATCTAATGCGCTTCGAAAATCTCTTTTCATATATATATCAAGTGCGTTTTTGTAAAGTTTTAATGCATCTTCAGAGGGGGGCTGTAGTTTTGCTTTTGCCACCTCTTTAGGTTTTTGTTCTTTAATTTGCTTATTTTCAAGTTTTTTTTGCATTTCTTGATTTTTATTTGAAAATACAACACTTGCTGGAGGAATTTTATTAGCTATTTCGTTCGTATTGTTATCAAGACTAGCTTCAACAATTGTTTTTTGAGAAACGTTCATTTTTTTAGTTGAATTTGTGCTATTTTCTAGTGTATTAATTTTGCTAGAAAGATTATTTAATTTTTCTTCAATCTCGCTTACTTTAGGTTTTATTTTGTTTAAATCCGAAGTATTTTTGCTTATTGCATTTTCAATTTTTCCCAACCTATCATTTATATTATTGATCTGCTGGTTGGTGGCACAAGAAGACAACAAAACTAATACACATAACAAAACCAATTTTTTACTCATAAGGTCTCCCAACACTTTTTAATCATTGTAAATAATTTTCTATATAAGTCAAGCTACTAACTTTTTAAATCTATTTTTCTTCTATATCTTGACTTATATCCTAAATTATGTATATTATTATTTGTTACTTTTGATTTTATTTTATGCGTAAATTTCTCCCTACATTATAATGAGGGCGACAAAGGTTTTAAAATGAATGTTTTTGAAGAGACTCTTACAAAAATTTTGAAAAGTTCGATAGAAGCTATGGGTTACGAATTATATGATTTAACATATTTTAAAAGTTCCAAGAGGGGAAAACTAACAGTCTATATAGACAAAGAGGGTGGTGTTAGTTTAAGTGACTGTGAAGTGGTAAGTAAACATATCTCTGTAGTGCTTGATGTTGAAAATGTTATTGATGAAAGCTACATACTTGAAGTTTCAAGTCCAGGTATAAATAGAAATCTGAAAACAAAAAAGCACTATGAAGATTCAATTGGCAAAGAATGTATAATTAGCCTATTTAATCCAATTGATAACAAAAGAAATATAGAAGGCCAGATTATAAGCGTAACCGATAGCGGCGTTGAAGTAAAAAACGAGCAAGCGTTAGTTTATATAGACTTTAAAGATATTAAGAAAGCTAGACTAAACTTAATTTAGTGGGGGAAAAAGTGAGAGAAATATTTGAAATTGCCAATGTAATAGCAAAAGAACACAATATTAATTCTCAGGCAGTCATTGAATCACTTGCTGAAGCTATAAAAATTTCGATTGCTAAAAAATATGGAGAAGACAGCGTGGTGAAAACATCGCTTGATTCTCAAAATCAGATATTTTCAATTTTAATCGAAAAAAAGGTTGTTGATAAACCTAAGAATCACAATGAAATTTCGCTTGAAGCTGCAAAAAAAATTGATCCAAATGTTAACATTGGAGACTATATTGATGTTGAGTTTGACCCAGAAGAACTTGGCAGGATTGCTGTTTCTACTGCAAAAAATGTTATGTCTAAAATGTTTAAAGATTTAGAAAAACGTGTAACATATGAAGATTACACGAAAAAAATTGGCAAAATTGTATCCGGTGAAATTTGGAGCGTTGGCGTATATAATGATTGTATTGTAGATTTTAAAAATGCTATAGGCATTTTGCCAAAAAAAGAACAGTCACCAGGCGATAAGTATGTTGTTGGAGAAACCATAAAAGCCTATGTTATGGATGTTTTAGAGGAACCAAAAGGTGTTAAGCTGATCCTTTCAAGAACTCATCCAGGTTTTGTCAAAGAATTATTCATTAAAGAAGTCCCAGAAGTAAGAGATGGTAGTGTTGAGATAAAAGCTATAGCAAGAGAGCCTTCAAAGCGCACAAAAGTAGCAGTATACTCAAAAGACTCTAAAATTGACCCCATAGGCACATGTGTGGGTGCAAAAGGTACGCGTATTTCTGCGATTGTAAAAGAGCTAGGCGATGAAAAGGTTGATGTAATAAGATGGAGTGCTAATTTAAGCATATATATAAAAAATGCACTTGCACCAAGCAAGGTTTCTTATATTGAGCTTTTTGAAGACGAAAAAAGAGCAAAAGTTTACGTACCTGATGAGGAATTTTCGGCTGCAATTGGTAAGATGGGTGTTAATGCAAAGCTTGTTGCAAAATTAACAGGCGTAAATATTGATATAATAAAAGAATCTGAGATGGAGCATAGCGTTAACGAAGAAAAACATGAAAAAACAATAGAAGAAGTCATTGAAGAGCTAATTTCTTTTGAGTCTATTACTGAGAATCTTGCAAATAAATTTTATGATAGTGGTATTAGATCAGTTGAACAACTAAAAACCCTAACCTTAGATGATCTTAAAAACATCAAAGGCATAGGAGAAAAACGGGCTCAAAAGATCTTTGAATTACTAAATCAAACTACTTAGGGGGGTAATGATTTAATGAGAGTGTATGAAGCTGCAAAAAAGCTTAATATAAAAAGTAGCATACTTATACAAAGGCTGCGTAATTTAGGTTTAGATATTAAGAGTAATTTTAGTACGGTATCAGATGATGTGATTGAAAAATTAGAGCACAAAGAGACACCCCCAAAAACTACAGAAACAAAGGATCAGATTCAAAAACAAAAAAAAATTAAAATTGAAGAAAAACCACCAATTGAGGAAAAAAGAAAAGAAAAACAGCCAGAGTTTATAAGCGCTAAAAAAAAGGAACTAATTGAAGCTTCACTACCGCAAAAGCTAAAAGGTAAAAAAAAGCACTATAAAAAAACTTTCAAAGACGAACAAGAAGAACAGCTAAGTAAAATACAAATTGGCAAAAATACTACAGTTTTTGAGTTTGCAGCAATGCTCAATGTGGACTTTTCAGAAATAATACAAAAGCTATTTTCGCTTGGTGTAATGGTTAGAAAAAACGACTTTATTGATTTAGACGCAGCTAAAATTATCGCTCAAGATTATGGTGTAGAGGTTGAAGAAAAAACTTTAGAAAAAACGATTATGGAAGAAGTTGAAGCTCTAGATGATCAAAAAGATTTGCAACCAAGATCTCCAATTGTGACGGTAATGGGCCATGTAGATCACGGAAAAACATCTATTTTAGATGCAATAAGGCATACACATGTTGTTGCTAAAGAATCAGGCGGGATTACACAGCATATTGGTGCATACTCTGTTAATTACAATGGTAAGCAGATTACATTTCTTGATACACCTGGACATGAAGCCTTTACTGAGATGAGGGCCCGCGGTGCATTATTAACTGACATTGTTGTGCTTGTTGTTGCAGCCGATGATGGTGTAATGCCACAAACAATCGAAGCTATAAACCATGCAAAAGCTGCAAATGTACCCATAGTTGTAGCTATAAATAAAATTGATAAGCCAAATGCAAACCCAGATAAAGTAAAACAGGAATTGTCTCATCATAAAATAATGCCAGAAGAGTGGGGCGGTGAAAATTTATTCGTCAATGTTAGCGCAAAAAAGAATATTGGCATTGATGATTTACTTGAAAGTATTTTGCTTCAAGCAGAAGTAATGGAATTAAAAGCAAACCCAAACAAAAGAGCAAAAGGCATTGTAATAGAGGCTAGGTTGGATAAACAGCGTGGTCCTGTTTGTGATGTTGTCATACAAGAAGGTACGCTAAATTTAGGCGATAGTATTGTAGCAGGTACTGCCTATGGTAAAGCAAAGGTTCTTATTGATGATAAAGGCAAAAGAATAAAAAAGGCAACAGTTTCTATGCCAGTTGAGATATTAGGGCTTCATGAAGTGCCAGAAGCTGGTGATGTTTTGTTTGTTGTAAAAGATGAAAAAATAGCCAAATCAATAGCCGAAGAAAGAAAAGAAAAATACAAAGCGAGTATTCAGAAAAAAACTACTGTAAGCTTAGAAACTGTTTTTAAAAACCTGTCTTTGGGTCAAATAAAAGAGTTACCAATACTCATAAAAGCTGATGTTTTTGGCTCAATTGAAGCAATTTCTTCTTCTGTCCAAAAGATATCAACGCAGGAAGTTGCTGTTAAAATAATACATTCTGGAATAGGAGAGATTACAAGGTCTGATGTAAACTTAGCAAGCGTTTCAAATGCAATTATCATTGGGTTTAATGTAAGACCATCAAATGATGCGCTAAGGCTTGCAAATGATCTAAAAGTGGAAATTAGAACTTACAAAATAATATACGATATTATAGAAGATATTAAAAAAGCACTATCTGGTTTGCTATCTCCTACAATTGAAGAAGAAATTCTAGGTAGAGCTGATGTAAGAGAAGTATTTGGCGTCCCAAAGATTGGAAATATTGCAGGATGTTATGTGACATACGGTAAAGTTACAAGAAATTCAAAAATCCGCGTAATTAGAAACGGAGTTATAATATTTGAAGGCTCAATTGCATCGCTAAAACGATTCAAAGACGATGTTAATGAAGTTGCTTCAGGCTTTGAATGTGGTATAAGAATTGATAAGTTCAATGAGATAAATGTAGGTGATCAGCTTGAATCCTATATTTTAAAAGAGATTCAGAAAACACTCTAGGAGTTAAATTTGTTTATTGGGGTTATTATCATTGAATTATTGTTAAAAGATGCATTCAATATAAAAGATAGAAGAAACATACTATCTAGCATAATAAATAAAATTCGCTCCCATTACAATGCCTCGATAGCAGATATCTCCGAAGAAATACTTTACAACAAAGCTACTATAGCTATTAGTACTATTGCAAATAAAAAAAGTGCAGTGGAAAAATTTATGGATAGAATTTATAACTTTATTTCTAATAACTACTCAATAGAAATTTTACATATAGAAAGGCAAATATTATGAATGAGACAAAACCATACAAAAGGACACAAAGAGTATCAAGCACACTTAAAAAAATAATAGCAAATGTTATTGAATTTGAGATTAATGATGAACGCTTAAAAAACATTACGATTACGGATGTTGAGTTAAGTAAAGATTTTAAGTTTGCTAAAATTTATTTTAGTTCGCAGTTAAGTGAACTACCCAAAGAAGAACTTACTAAGTTGATTAATAAATCTGGTAGTTTTATTAGCAAAAAATCTTGCGAAAAAATAAACTTGCGTACTGTACCTGTATTTAAGTTTGTTTACGATAAATCCATAGAAAATGGTTTAAAAATTGAAGAAATTTTGAGGCAAATTAAAAATGAATGAAAATATTTTAGAAACAATCGGTTATTACCTAAAAAATTACAATGATTTTCTAATAGTGGGTCATAAAGACCCAGATGGCGATGCAATAGGCTCAAGCCTAGCGCTCTACAAAGCACTTAGCGAGTTTGGCAAAAATGCGATTGTTGCAAATATATCTAAAATTTCTGACTTATATTTTTTTTTGGATGACACAAAAAATATCAAACTGCTTCAAAATAATGAAAAAGTGCAAGTTATTATTACAGTAGATAGTGCAGACTTTGAACGCACAAACCTAAATAAAGATTATATCAAGGATAAAATTTTAATCAACATAGATCACCATCCAACAAATACAGGTTTTGGTAATATCAACTATGTTGTACCAGAAGCTTCTGCAGTAGGGTGCTTGATATACGAAATTTTAAAATTTAACGATATACCGATTAGCTTAAAAACAGCAGAGTATTTGTACTTGAGCATACTAACAGATACTGGATCTTTTAGATACTCATCAACGAGTTCTAATGCTTTTAGAATAGCTTCAGAGCTTATAAAATTAGGTGTTAAGCCGTGGAAAATAGCCTATAATATATATGAATCAAAAAAACTTACGACTTTAAAATTAATGGGTCAGGCTATAAATACGATAACAACTCATTACAATGATAAACTTGCAATAATGTATATAAACCAAGATATGTACAGAAAAACAAACACTACTTCAGATGACACAGAAGGGTTTGTCAATATTGCAAGAAGCATTAAGGGCTGCGAAGTAGGTGCTCTTTTAAGAGAAGACAAGCCAAACTACATAAAAGTAAGTTTGCGTTCAAAGGATGAAGTGGATGTTTCCAAAATTGCCTTAACTTTTGGTGGTGGCGGACACAAAAATGCTGCAGGTTTTGAATTAGTCGGTAGCATTGAAGAAATCAAAGAAAAACTCGTTCAAGCATTTTCTTTTTTGAAATGAACGGATTTTTGCTTATTGATAAGCCAAGTGGCATCACATCGTTTGATGTAGTAAAAAAAGTAAAGAAAAAATTTAACGAAAAAATTGGCCACAGTGGAATTTTAGATAAATTTGCGTGTGGTTTAATGGTTATTGGAATAGGTAGTGCTACAAAACTTTTGTCTTTTTTTGAAAAGAGCTATAAAGTTTATAAAGCCAAGATAACTTTTGGATATGAAACAGATAGTTTGGATATTACAGGAAATATTGTATATAAGGATGAGTATTTACCTAGCGTTAAAGAAATCCACACAACCATAAGTCAAAAATTTATTGGTAAAATTGAGCAAATAGTACCTATATACTCAAATGTTAAAGTTAATGGCAAAAGGCTATACAAATACGCACTTTCAAAACAAAGTGTTGATCTACCGACAAAAACAGTTTATATATCAAGCATTGATATACTAAGCTATAATCAAGGTGTTTTAGAAATCAAAGTAGTTTGCTCAAAAGGTACATACATTAGAGCGCTTTCAAGGGATATTGCAAGGTCTATGCACGCTTATGCTACTGTTACTTACTTAGAAAGACTCTACATATACCCCTTTAGCATAAATAAAGCCGTTGATTTATCTTATATGAGTAAAGAGCATTTAATACCAATTGAAAAAGTAAAATATATGACTAAAATAGATACATTGGAGGTGTTTAATGGAATCGCAAATTAAAATAAAAGGATGGTGTAAAGAATATCCAGGAGAGCGTCCCCCTAGATTTCTTAGAGCTTTTTTGCTATTTTTTATTGGTATCGAAGAATCTCACGGGTATGATTTAATTGAAAAGCTTAAAAAAATGGGCATACACTATGAAAATTACGAGTTAGGTTATGTGTATAAAACCCTTCGCTCAATGGAGAAAGAGGGTCTTATTAAGTCTAAATGGAACCTACAAGAAAAAGGTAACGCAAGAAGGATTTATGCTATTACTAAAGCAGGTAGAGATAATTTAGATAAGTGGGCTGAAATACTCACAAATCTTCGCGATAGTATAGGTAGTTTTCTTTCCGAATATGAAAGGATATACACAAAAGAGCAAAAAAACTAACTTTTTATGTATTTAGTTTCTATAAAATCGCTCAAACCTAACGATATACTAGGTAAAGCTATTGTTAGTGAAAAAGGGCAGGTGCTTTTAAATAAAGGTGTAAAACTAGACGAACATTATATTAATATACTAGATAAATATGGCTATCAGTTTGTTTATATTGAAGATGATGATACAAAAGATATTACAGTAGAAGATGACATAAGCGATGAGCTTAAAACAAAAGCAATTAAAACAATAAAAAAAGTTTTTGATATTGTAACACCCACAAAAGATGATAATGTAGATGATTTTAAAGAAATTATAAAAAAAATTGAAAAAGGTGAAATCAAAAAAAAATTAGCAGACTCTCCATTTATTAAATCAATAGAATCTATGTCATATGATATTGTAAATTCTTTAGGGGATGTTAAAGTTTTAAATGGCATGGCAAGCCTGAAAAGACAAGACAATTTTACATATCAGCATTGTCTTGATGTAACTATTCTTTCTGTAGCCCTTGCAAGTAAGTTACTATATACAAAAAAAAGACTTATTGAACTTGCAAAGGGTTGTTTGTTGCACGATATAGGAAGGATTTTAATCAACAAAAGTCTTTATACACAACCAAGAAAACTCTCTGATGCAGAGTTTGAGCTTATCAAAAAACACCCTCAGATTGGCTATTTAGTATTAAAGGATGTTTCTCAAGTAGGTATAATTGGCTCTCATATTGCTTATCAGCACCATGAGCAACAAGATGGACTTGGATACCCCAGAGGATTAAAAGGTAATAATTTGCTTCCAGTGCCAGATAAAGTTACAGAAGAGGGATACATTATGCCTTTAGCCGAAATTGTTTGCGTTACAAATGTTTATGATGCTTTAGTCTCACCACGTGCATATAGATCCGCATATACTCCAGACCAAGCATTTTTTATAATGAAGAGAATGGCTGGCAAACAGTTAAACATAGAGGCTTTTAGGGTTTTTTCTGATATGATACCTGCATATCCTATTGGTACAACCGTGTATATTCTAAATGGTAAATATAAGAATTTTATTGGTGTAGTTTCTAAAGTCAACCAAGAAAACCTAACCCGTCCAACGGTAAGATTATTGTACAATGCCTCAAAAAGGCGTATATCTCCACTTGAAATAGACTTGATGAAAAATCCCATTGTAAATATCGCTGGTGTAATTATTTAAGTTCTTTATCTGCTTTATAAATACCAATACCCAAAATTATTATAATAACAATTGGTATGGCTAACTTAATTGGCAGGCCAAGAAATGTTTTGCCTAAATGATCCTTTATTAATAATGAGCTACCAAGTATTACTGAGCTAATTATTAAACTGATGCCAATTTGTTTAGCAACTAAACGTATTGTATTTATTAACCTATCAAGTCCATTAATTTCTATTTCAACTTTTACATACCCACTTTCTAATACATCTTCTGCTTTTTTAAACAAAAAAGGTATTTTGTTAGCTAAAATTGCATAAGTTGCATTGGGTTGTAGAATTTTTTTAAAAATTCTAAATGGTGAGTAAAGTTTTTTTGCAAAACCCTCAAAATAGGGCTTTGCTATTTCTGTAAAATTAAAATCTGGGTAGAACTGTCTGCCAACACCATCTGCTATAATGATTGCTCTAAGCAATCTCAAAGAATTTTTACTGATAATTATATTGTATTTTTTTAATACTCTAAATAAATCTCTTAAAACTTTTGACATATATATCCTCTTTAGGGGTAGAGAGTGGTATATGTCTATGAGTTCCACAATGTCTGATTTAAGGTAAGCATTGTTTAAAATATTGGTATTAAGCGTAAAATTTGACACGGATAGTAAAATTTTATCAGCATCTTTTTGTATAAAGCCCAGTATCATTTCAACTAAATTTAATTTATCCTCTTGTGTTACTCTTCCAACCATACCGTAATCTAAATAGCATATTCTGCCATCCTTCATTATAATGATATTGCCTGGGTGAGGATCCGCATGAAATAAGCCTATATCAAATATCTGTGTCCAAAATACTTTTGCACCTTCTGTGGCTAATTTTTCTGTATCAAAACCTGCAGATTTTATAGCTTCAATATTTGTTGCCTTATATCCATATATAAACTCCATTGTTAGCACATTGCGTGATGTATACTCCCAAAAAACTTTTGGCACATAAATATTTTTAAATTGATTTAAATTTTCTTTGAAGGTTTGCATATACTGTGCTTCTATCTCATAGTCGAGCTCTTTTTTAATGGTTTCTTCAAATTCTCTTATAAAAGGTTTTATCTCAAAATTAAAATAAAGTTTCAGTTTAGAGTTTAGATAATCGCCTATTTGTTTTAATAGCTCTATATCTGCTTGGATGATTTTTTCTATATTTGGTCTTTTTACCTTAATAGCAACAGTTTGGCCACTTATAAGAACCGCTTTGTGCACTTGACCCAATGAAGCGCTAGCTTCTACATTTTCGTTAAAATAAGAAAAAATTTCATTCAATGGTTTTTTAAACTCTGTTTCTATAATTGATTTCACTTTGCTAAATTCAAAAGGTGTTACATCATCTTGAAGTTTTTTTAACTCTTCTATAAATTCATATGGCAAAATATTTTCTTGTGTGGACAATAATTGTCCGAATTTTACAAAAGTAGGACCTAACTCTTCAAGTAATTTTCTAAATTGTTCTGGGGTTGTTGAAGGTTTGGTTTTGCTAAATTTTATGTTTTTTCTAACGAAGCCAAAACCATACTTTGCAAGAATAAATGATATTTCGCTAAATCTTCTTATATTACCGAAAGTTCTTCTTATTTCCATCGTTTAAAAATGTCGTTTTCTATGCCTGTAACATCTAATATTTTACCAACAACAAAATTAACTAAATCATCTATAGTTTGTGGTTCGTTGTAAAAAGCTGGCACAGGTGGGACAATATTTACACCAATACGTGCTAATCTTAGCATGTTTTCTAAGTGTATCGCAGAAAATGGCATTTCTCTTGGGCAGATTGTTAACGTACGTTTTTCTTTTATAGCCACATCACACACTCGAGTGATTAAACTATTGGAAAAACCCATAGCAAGACTTGAGAGAGTTTTCATTGAACAAGGTATTATAATTGTTTTGTCTGTTAAAAATGTACCACTTGCAAGTGGAGCATAAAAATCATCATTACTGAAATATTCAATATTGAGTGATTTAAAAAAATCAATTAAATCTATTTTTATTTCTGTTTTTCCAATATTGATAGCATCTGTTGATGCTACAGCAAAGATTTGATTCTTATTAATAGTGTTTAAGTATTCTAATAATCTTTTTGCATATACAATTCCACTTGCACCGCTTATGCCAACAACAATCTTCATTGAATTATCTCAACTTTTTTTAAACCAATCACTCTTGCATTTCCAATCCTTTTTGAATTAAATTCTACTTTTATTATATCACCTTTATATCCCATTTGCAAAGCTTTGGCGCTTGTCTGTATGTCTATGCCGTCTTTATCATACACAGCGCTTACAATATCACCCACATTAACCATCATTTGTCTTTGGGTATTGTAAAATGTAAAAAAACTACCTGCCTTAATATTGCCTAATGCTTTTGCGCCTATTATTGAGTCTTTAGTTGTTATTACATAAGAAGGCACATAATCAACCTTTTTATATTCAATATCATCTTTTGAAATTACCTGGTAGCTTCTTATGTCTTGACTTGCTATGGGCACAAGTGAATCAATCTTTTTTATGTATTGTATAAAAAAGTTTCTATAAACTTGATTGTTAAGCATAACGGTTAATTGTATCCAACTATATTCACCGTAATTTTTTATACTGCTAATACTTAAAATATAATGATTGTATGGTAAAGCGATAGGTAGTTTTGTTTGTATAATTAAATCTTTTTCGCCCATTAATTTATATATTGTGTCAGCTGTTATTAAAAATGCCTTTCTTTTTACGATAGAATATGACCCGCATACACTGTAGTGCATATTGTTACTGTTAAGTATACTTTTTAGGTAATTGGCATCAATCTTTGTAGTTTCGTTTGGCATTGGAGCTAACGAAATGGGCATTTTTTCGATATTTTTCGGGTATTTTGAAGCTATGTCTGATATGAATACCCTATCTGAGTTTACTTCAACATTTTTTATTAAATTAATATCGCAAGCACTAGAAAAGCTAACAAAAATAAATATTAAGCTACTGCTTGAGATTATTAGCAGTTTGCAGCATTTGATCAGATGTTTGTATAACTTTTGCATTTGTCTCATATGCCCTTTGAGCAGCTATCATATCAACCATTTCTTGAACCACACTGACATTTGACATTTCAAGATAACCTTGATTAATTGTTCCAAGACCGTTTATACCTGGTGTACCTAAGGTTGGCGTGCCTGATGATACAGTTTGTTGAAATAAATTTTGACCAATTGCTTTAAGACCTGCTGGGTTAGCAAAAAAAGCTAGTTGTATTTGACCAAGCTGTGTAGGTGTTGTTTGACCTGCTTCCAAAACAGAAATTGTACCGTCGTTTCCCACGCTTATTGAGGTAGTATCCTGCGGCACAGTAATTTCTGGCGACAAAGGGTAACCGTCTGTTGTAACTATTCTACCATTATTGTCTAATTTAAAATCACCGGCTCTAGTGTAAGCAATTGTTCCATCTGGCATCGTAATCTGGAAAAAACCACTACCTTGTATTGCTAAATCAAGTGGGTTTCCAGTTTCTTGTAGACTGCCTTGCATAAAATTTTTTGATACATCTGCTAGTTGCGTACCCAAACCAATTTGTATACCTGTTGGCTCAACTGTGTTAGATGTAGTATTAACGCCAGCTTCTTTTTGTGTTTGGTATATTAAATCTTCAAAGTCTGCTCTTGAGCGCTTAAAACCTACAGTATTAACGTTTGCTAGGTTGTTTGCTATTACATCAATGTTTGTTTGTTGACCTTGCATGCCAGTAGCTGCTGTCCACAATGCCCTTATCATTTATTTACACCCTCCTTTCTTAAGTAACGCTGCCTATTTGGATTGTATTAGGTATTAATTGGTTTGCAAATGTTGATATTACTTTTTGGTAACTATCATATGAGCGTTGATTTTGTATAAGCTCCACCATTTCTTTTACAATATTGACATTTGATTGCTCTAAATATCCTTCTTTAAGCGTAAAGCTAGCTGTTAATTGCGGTTGCATGTTATTTACTGGCACAAAACAATTATCGCCTACTTTTCGTAAGTTTGCATAGTTACTAAAATCTCTTATAGCTATAGTGTCAGTTTGTGCTCCATTATCTAGAACTGCACCAGTTTGAGAAAAAGCCGTTTGCGAATCAACTTTAATAAATTTGCCATTTTTGAAATAATTTTCACCCAGCACAGGGTAATTTGTGCCGTTTTGAACCAATATTCCTTGACTATTTATACCAAATTGACCGTCTCTGGTATATTCAATACCATTTGGTGTAAGCACAGCAAAAAAACCTTTTCCTTCAATTGCAAAATCTAGCTTATTACCAGTTTTTTCTAGAGAGCCTTGAGAAAAATTTATGTAGTCTTTGTCCATATGAACCACTGAATTAACAGTTTCATTTATAAAATTTGCAGCTAACTGTGTATTTGGTGGGATAGGTAAATTAGCATTAGCGTAGCCATTGAATTCTGACCAGCTTTTTTGATTAATGCCTTCACTTTTAAAGCCAACAGTATTTGAGTTTGCTATATTATTAGCAATGTTGTTAACCCTTTGAGCTGCAATAATCATTGCGCTAGCTGATGTATAAATACCACTTAGCATCAAACACCTCCAAAGCTAAGTGTAGCAAAATCTGTTCTAGTTTAATAACTGATTATTTTTTATTGTTTGGACAATCTCTGGCAACAATAGGTGATGATTATCTACGATATCTTGAGTTATTTCCCATATTGCAATACCGCCTAAATTCATTTGAAAAGCGTAGCGAATCTTATCATTGATTGATGATGAATCGTCAAAGCTATAGTAGATTTTGTTCTTTTTATTTACTAAATATGGCGTTTTTGTCATAAAATCCCAAAAATATTGATAATTTTCGTTTTTTAGAAGGGATAATATATTTCTATATGTAGCAGCATAAGATTGATTAAATTCTTGACATGGTTCGTCAGCATTAAAAGCCCTCCCATAAAATGGTATACCAAGAAAAATTTTTTTTGAATCAACCCCCCTTGCGAGCCAGTACTCAATACTTTTTTGTATATCATGCGTATTACAAAAACCTGATTTTAGCGGAGCATTGTAGCCACTAATGTGACTCCAGGCTCCAGCGTAATCATAAGACATAACGACAAAGTAATTTACAAAATGTTTTAAAAAATCAATATCAAAATATCTGCCGGTATAGTTTGCATAAGGCAAATCAACACTAATTATGTAATCATTTCCAAGACTTTGTCTTAAAAATTGAACAAATTTGTTCAGATTTAAACTATCGTTTGAATTTTTTGGAAATTCCCAATCTATATCAACGCCATTATACTTGTTTTTCTGAATAAAATTAACTAATTGGTCAGCAAAGTTTTGAAATAATAAGGGATTGTTTAACACGCTTGAAAAATAACTAGAAGTATTGCCGCCGCCTACTGATAAAATAACTTTTATGTTCTTATTTTTAGCAATATCTATAATTTCTTTATTATCAAAGTTTTTTGGTACAACAAGATTACCGTTTCTATCTACACTTACAAACGCATGGTATAACAAATTTATATTATCATTTATCGCAACGCAAGGAGGAAATTTTTTTTGTTCCCAGTAGGGGTAAAAACCCGCTACTTGAAAATTGATAGGTTTTTGTGGCTGACTGACTAGTGCTGGTTGTGGCACAACAACTTCTGAAACCTTAGGTTGTTGATAGCTACAACCAGCAAGTAAAACTAACGCTATAATTAGCGTTAAAAATTTCATCTTTTACTTATTAACAGTGATTTTATCCTGTTTTTTTAATTCTTCAATGTAATTATCTAACACTTGTTTTTTCTTCAAATTTATCAAATACTGTGAAATCTCAGGTTTTACTTTACTTAATGGTAATATCTGACCTTTTGAATCCTTTAGTTTTGATTTATTTTGATTATAAAAGTCTGTTATTTCTTTATCTGTAGGTGTAAAATTTTGATTACCAAATTTTTTCTGTAGTAATGCGTTTATTAAGATATTATCCGTTTGGGTTTTAATTTCTTGAGCAACCTGAGGATCTTTTTCTAAATTGAGTTTATTTGCTTCATCAAGCAAAACTCTTTCACTAATAAGCGAATTCAAAACATTTTCTCTCACTTGCGCGCTGTTTTTATCATTTACAACACCAGCAGGAAGGGATTTCATGATATTATCCACAGCCGATTGAGTGATTTCGTAACCATTCACCGTAGCTAACACTTTATCTGGGGTTTGAGCAAAAGCAGTAGCTGTTAAAAAAAAAGTTACCAAAAACAAACTTGCCAAAAGTTTCATACACACTCCTTTAAAAAACATTAATTTTTTTAGCTATTTAATTGTAGACTACAATGAGTGGTTTTGTCAACTCTAAAATCCCAATTTAATTTTATCATTGACAAAGAGTCATTATTGTATAATCTTAAAAAGTAAGAAGGAGGGTTTTTATGGAAATTAAAATTGTAAAGATTGTTACAGGAGAAACAGTTATAGGGACACAAGTTCAAGATTATTTGGAGGATGTTGCTCTTATTCAGGTAATACCATCATCTGGTGGCATCCAGCTTGCAATATTGCCTTATGGTTTTCCTTTTGAAGAAAAAATTGGCGGCAAAATTTCTATAGATAAAATAGTCTATGAATTTAAAGATATTCCAGAAGATATAAAGAATAAATATTTAGAAGCAAAAAGCGACATTAAAATCAGCTCTTCAATGCCAGGGTCCAGTGGTTTAGACTTTAATCTAATAAAATAGTTTTAACCAATTAGTTTTAATCAATTGTAATAACTGGTAAAAGCATTCCCTTTTCTACATCGCCAATTGAAGCATCTATCCACACTAAACAATTTGCCTTTGCCATTGAAAAGAAATTACTAGTGTCTTGCGATTCGAGGGGTTCTGCTAATAGACTGTTATTTATGTATGTAAGTATTCCACGATTAAAGTAATCCTTGCCTAACCTTGAATGCATGGGTTTTGTAGTTGAAGCATAATAAATGGTATTTTCGTAATTAGCTAAACCTGATAATTTTTTTAAAGCAGGTTTTAAAAATACTTGCGTATTTACTACCAACGATGATGGCCAACCTGGCATACCAAACACCAATTTATCTTTTATTCTGCCAAAAATTAACGGTTTGCCAGGCTTGACTGTTGTTTCATCAAATTTTATATCAATTTCTAAAGCTTCAAAAACCTTTTTGGTAAAGTCTTTTGTGCCTTTTGATGAACCACCCGTGCTAATTACTACATCACATCTAGAGACTGCATAAGTGTAAGTTTCAATTAAATCATCAATATCATCTTTTATATGTCCAAAATATATGCAATCGGCATTTAATTTTTTTACAAAACTGCTTAGATAAAAATAATTTGTGTTATACACAGAGCCTTTTTGTGCGTTTGTGCCAGGAAACACAACTTCATCGCCAGTTGTAATAATACCTACTATGGGTTTTTGGTATACTTCAATTAAAACTTCACCAATATATGCAAGTAAAGCCAATTTTTGCTCGTTAATAAGCTCTCCTTTTTTTATTACAACTTCTCCTTTTTTAATTTCAGAACCAGCAAACACAAAATTTCTATATTGTTCTACATTTTTGCTTAATTTTATATAGCCATTATTTTTTTCAACAAGCTCTACCTCAACTACGCAATCGCATATGGAGGGTATATCATTTCCTGTGTTTAACCTAAAAGCACTATTTTCATCAAACTGGTTAATGTCAAACACTTCTTTTAGTGGTTTGTCTTTATTTTTATATACTATGGCATATCCATCCATTGCTGTTTTATTTGCGCAAGGGTAATCTGATTTTGCTGTTATGTCAGAAAAAACTACTCTTCCTAGCGATTCATTTAAAAAAACTGTTTGAGGCGGTTTGGCTTTGACAGAATCAAGTATAATTTTTAACGCTTCTTGGACATTCTTTTTCATATTACTTTCCAAATGGGCATATAGGGTATGTGCAGTAATCGCAAAAGTGACATAGCCCACCCTCACTATAAAATTTCAGCTCTTTCTTATCGATATGGTCTTTTGCAAGCAGTCGTGGCAAAAAAATATCCAAAGCACTTGCTTTATAGTATAGACTGCCAGCTGGCACAACGCAAATTGTGCTGTTTTCTAGATATCCAATACTTAAATTATTTGCTGGCTGTATTGGGTTAGATTTAAATACAAACTTTACTTTGGCTTTTGATAGAGATTGTTTTGTTACATCATCTGGGTCAACGCTGCTGCCTCCACAAACAAATACCAAATCAGCTGTTTTTAGTTGATTTAAAGCTTCACTAATGGCTTTTGCGTTATCTGGCACTATTTTGTAATCATTTATTGTGTAACCATATTTTTTTAGTTTAGACTCAATATGACTTTTAAATAAATCTTTTCTTAAACCATAGTATATTTCATTTCCAGTAATTATTGCATTGATTGTTTTAACGCTGTATGCAATGACATTAAAAATTGGTGTCTCAAGAATCTTTTTTGATTTTTCTAATACCTTTTTATTTGTATAAAGAGGAATAATGCGAAAAGCTGCGATTGTTTTGTTTTCATTGCATGCAAAATTATTGTGGATACAAGGCAAAGATAGATCACTTATTGCATTTATTTTAAATAATTTGTTTTTGTCTATTTTCAATAAACCGTTAATTGCCGAGTAAAAATTGATTTTGCCTTCGCTTGGTGATTTATCGTAAAAGACATTTTTCCCTGCAATGTATGGAGCTATTTCAATAGCAAAGTCATCTTCGTGTATATCATCTTTATTTGGTATTAGCTTATAAATATAGCTTTTGCCTATTGATTTTAAAATATCGACATCACTTTGACTTATTACATGGCCTTTTTTAAAACGCGCACCTTTAAAGCCCTCTTCTTTGTTAATATATGTAATATCATGGGCTAAAGCTAACCCAACGCTTTTTTCAACGGGAACTTTTATTTTTTTCACAAGATAAATTTTAATTAAAGCTGTTTTTTTGTCAAGCGTTTTTTTATTAATTATATAACGGTCGCTTAAAGTTGACATTATAAAAAAATTGGGATAGTATAATTTCCATATGGAAATTCTTTATGCGAAGTGGTTATTTGATGGCAAAAAACTTCTAAACGGCGTGGGCTGTGTAATTTCAAATGATGCTGTAGTTGACTTATTACCAATTAATATAGCAAAAAAAACTTACCCAGAAGCGACAGTAAAAGATTACGGAGAGGGTGTGTTGTTTAGTGGTTTTGTTAATGCCCACACGCACATTGAGTTATCTGATATTAAAATTGAACCGTATTTAGGTTTTGTAAAGTGGTTAGAAATGATAATAGAAACTAAAAGCCAAGTTAGAGAAACTCACACTGATGAAGTCATAAAAAAAGCAATTAATACTCTCATTGAAAGTGGTGTTTGCGCGGTTGCAGATGTTAGCAATACGCTCAAAAGCTGTAGCTACCTTAAAAAAATACCAAGACCTATAGTTTTTTTTGAAAATTATTCTTTAAGAAAAAAACAAGCCCAAGAAAAAATAGCCTACATTGAAGATAACATTGATAATATAAAACAAACTTGTAAAGTCAAGATTTATGTCACAGCACATTCTGTATATTCAACGCATGAAGATCTATTAGCATACACAATGCTAAAAAGTAACCCAAGGTTAGCCAATGATTTGTTTAGTTTTCATTTTTTGGAAAGTGAATTTGAAAATATGTTTGTTAACTCTAGGGGTGGTTTGTTTGAAATGCTTTCAAATAAGGGCTTGATAGAAAGTCAGCTTCATTTTTCAAGTGCTCTTGAGTATATAAAAAGTTTGGGAAATATAAAAAAAGGCTTATTTGTTCACTGTGTTCATATTAAGCCAGACGAAATTGAGTACTTAAAAAGCATTGATGCTAGTATTGTAATAGCTCCACGCAGTAATTATTACATTAGCAAATCCATGCCAAATTTAGAACTGTTGAAAAATAGTGGGATAAATGTTGCAATTGGCACAGATTCGCTTGCAAGTAATTGGGACCTAAGTATTATAAATGAATTAAAATTTTTATATAAACACAACAGCCATATTGATCCTGCTTATTTTTTTGAGATAGCAACAACTGGTGGATATAGAGCACTTAATCTCAATATTGGTTTTAAAAAAGGTTTTTATGCTTATCCGTTTTTTATGAAAACAACCACAAACACCCCCCTTGAAGAAATTTTGCAATAAATTTAAAAAATTTGTATTATGTTTAAGACTATGAAAAATGAGGTTAAAGTATGCCAAAAGACAACTCTATAAAAAAAGTTCTTATCATAGGTTCTGGTCCAATAGTTATTGGTCAGGCATGTGAGTTTGATTATTCTGGTACTCAAAGTTGTAGGGCTTTATCAAAAGAAGGTGTCGAAGTGGTTTTGGTTAATTCTAACCCGGCCACAATTATGACAGACCCGCAACTTGCAAGTAAAACCTACATTGAACCAATAAGTGTAGAATTTATAGAAAAGATCATAGCAAAAGAAAAACCAACGCATTTACTGCCTACATTGGGAGGACAAACGGCTTTAAATGCTGCTATTGGTCTTTATGAGGCTGGTGTACTTGATAAATACAATGTTAAACTCATAGGAGCAAATATAGATTCTATCAGAAAAGCTGAAGATAGAGAGTTATTTAAAGAAGCGATGCGCAATATAGGTCTTAAAACGCCAAAATCAACAGTCGTGAGAAGTCTTGAAGAGGCAAACATTGCTGCTAGCGAGATTGGTTTTCCCGTAATTATTAGACCTTCTTTTACATTAGGTGGCACTGGTGCTGGTATTGCCTACAATAAAGAAGAGTTTGAATCTGTGGTAAAATGGGGCTTAGATCAGAGTCCAATTAGAGAAATATTAGTCGAACAATCTGTTATTGGCTGGAAAGAATTCGAGTTAGAAGTAATGCGTGATAAGGCAGACAATGTTGTCATTATTTGTTCAATAGAAAATTTTGACCCAATGGGTGTTCATACTGGTGATTCGATTACAGTTGCACCAGCACAAACTCTCACAGACAAAGAATACCAATTATTAAGAGATGCAAGTATTGCAATAATTAGAGAAATTGGTGTAGAAACAGGTGGATCAAACATACAATTTTGTGTTAACCCCCAAAATGGGGAATTTTATGTGATAGAGATGAACCCCAGAGTATCCCGCTCAAGTGCTTTAGCAAGCAAAGCTACTGGTTTTCCAATAGCCAAAATTGCAACGCTTTTGAGTATTGGCTATACTCTAGATGAAATACCAAACGATATAACAAAGAAGACGCCTGCAAGTTTTGAACCCACGCTTGACTATGTTGTTACAAAAATCCCTCGTTTCACATTTGAAAAATTTAATACAAAAGATGAAATTGGCATGCAGATGAAAAGTGTAGGCGAGGTTATGGCAATTGGGCGCACATTTAAAGAATCTTTACAAAAAGCCATTCGCTCTTTAGAAATGGATTATTATGGTCTTGAAGATACAGAAGAAAGTGATATATCAAAAATTATTGATAAAATCGTGCACCCAAACAGCAAGAGATTATTTTACATTGCAAAAGCTATGAGAATGGGGATGTCTATAGACGAAATTTACAAATACTCATTTATTGACAAATGGTTTTTGGCTAATATAAAGCAAATATTGGATATGGAAAATCAGATAAAATTAAATGGTGTTAATATAGAAAATATCAAAAAAATAAAACAGTATGGTTTTTCTGATAAGTACCTTGCAAAACTTACAGGTAAAAAAGAAGAAGATATAAGGTCTTTTGCAAGAAACCTTAATGTTAAAAATGTCTACAAAATGGTTGATACATGCGCTGCTGAGTTTGAATCCCATACCTCCTATTTATATTCAACATACGAAGATGAAAATGAATCAAAAAGGTCTAATTCTAAAAAAGTTGTAATTTTAGGCAGCGGGCCAAATAGAATTGGTCAAGGTATAGAGTTTGATTATACATGCGTGCATGCAAGCCTCACCTTGAAAGAAGAAGGTTATGAATCTATAATGATAAACTGTAACCCCGAAACCGTATCTACAGACTACGATATTTCTGACAAACTTTACTTTGAACCTTTGACATTCGAAGATGTTATGAATGTTATAGAAAATGAAAATCCAGAAGGTGTTATTTTACAGTTTGGAGGGCAAACACCACTAAAGCTTGCAAAAGATTTGCAAAAAAATAATGTTAAAATATTAGGTACGGACTCATCAAGCATAGATTTGGCCGAAGATAGAGAGTTGTTTAAGCAACTAATTAACAAATTAGGCTTAAAACAGCCAAATAGCGCAACATCTACAACAATAGAACAAGCGATAAACATAGCAAATAATATTGGCTACCCTGTGCTCGTTAGACCTTCTTATGTATTGGGTGGAAGAGCAATGACTATAGTATACGATCAGTCACATATGGAAAAATATTCAAAAGAAGCTATAAAGGTTTCTGGTGAACATCCTATTTTAATAGATAAGTTTTTAGAAGATGCTATAGAAATCGATGTGGATGCACTATCAGACGGCACAGATACAGTTATTTGCGGCATAATGGAACATATTGAGGCAGCTGGTGTACACTCTGGGGATTCTGCCTGCTCATTGCCACCAAGAACATTAAGCAAGCAAACCATTGATGAGCTAAAGAATCAAACAATAATTATATCAAAAGAATTGAACATTAAAGGTTTTATAAATATTCAATTTGCAATCAAAGATAAAATCATCTATATTCTTGAAGTTAACCCAAGAGCATCAAGGACAATACCATTTGTAAGTAAAGCCACAGGCATAGCCTGGCCAAAAATTGCTACTAAAGTATTGCTTGGGCGAACGCTTAAAGAACTTAATATCAAAGAAGTAATCCCACAATATTATGCTGTTAAAGAAGTTGTTTTGCCATTTGCTAAATTTCCAGATGTAGATGTTGTTTTAGGTCCTGAGATGAAATCAACGGGCGAGGTTATGGGTATAGATAAGGATTTCTCACTTGCATACTATAAAGCTTTTTATGCAAGCGGTTCTGTTTTGCCCACAAAAGGTAATGTATTTTTGTCACTGGCTGACAAAGATAAATTATATGTGAGTGAGATTGCCCAAAAATTAATAAACTTAGGTTTTAAAGTGTTTGCTACACAAAGAACTTACAACATGATAAAGAACTTGCAGAATGTTTTTTATGTCAAAAAAGTTAGCGAGGGCAGGCCAAATATACTTGATTTGATAATAAATGATGAGATAGACTTTGTTATAAACACACCATCTGGTAAAGTATCTTTTAGCGACTCATTCCATATAAGAAGGCTATCACTTTTAAAGAATATACCATACTGTACAACTGTTTGGGGAGCTTTGGCTAGCATAGAAGCCATAACGGCAAAAATTAATTCTCACACTATAGATGTAAAAGCAATACAAGATTACTATAAGGAGTTTAACAATGGCTGATAAAGCTTTTTTTACGCCAGAAGGATACAATAAACTTATTGACGAGTTAGAAAGGTTGCAAAAAATCGAAAGACCAAAAATTATAAAAGAAATAGAAGAAGCTCGCGCAAAGGGCGACTTGAGTGAAAATGCTGAGTATCATGCTGCTAAGGAAAAACAAGTATTCATAGAAAAGCGCATTTCTGAAATCTCCAATAAAATCAACAAAGCTTGTATAATAGACCCAAATAGTGTTTCAAAAGATAAAATAAGCTTTGGATGTAAAGTAAAACTACTCAATACAGACACAGATGAGGAAGTTGAATACATGATTGTAGGTGAAGATGAAGCAAACCCCAATGAAGGCAAAATATCCGTCAATAGTCCTATTGCTTTGGCGCTTTTGAGCAAAGAGGTAGGCGATGTGATAAGTGTTAAGGTGCCAGCAGGGGTTAAAAATTTTGAGATAGAGGATATATCTTAACTATGGAAACAATCGTTTTAAGCAATAACCAAGTTGCAAAAGATACTTACTATTTAAAACTTCAAATACCACAAGCATTTAGTTATAAACCAGGCCAATTTTTAATGCTAAAAGTAAATAACCTTAACGAACCATTGCTTAGAAGGCCGTTTAGTATAGCAAAAGTTAACGAAACAATAGATATTTACTACAAGGTTTTAGGTCTTGGAACAAACATTTTAAAATCGTATAAAAAAGGCGATTTAATTGATTTTACCGGTCCTTTTGGCAATGGTTTTGAGTTAAAAAACAAGCGCATTGTGTTGTGTGGAGGGGGTATTGGCTCTGCACCACTTGTTGGTTTAAAACATTTTTTAGACTCAAACAATATTATCTCACTATGCTTTTTTGGTTTTAATTCCAAAGAGGATTGTTTTGTTAATTTTGGAGAAATTGCTACACTTGATGGATCTTTTGGAAAAAAAGGCAATGTAGTGGATTTATTGGGTGATTTAGATAGTTCATTTCATGTGTATGCATGTGGTCCACAGGGTATGCTAAAAGCACTATGTGAGCTTGCAGATAAAAAAGGTTTTAGTATGGATATATCGATTGAGTCTAATATGGCCTGCGGTTTTGGCGTATGTTTGGGATGTAGTGTTAACACAATTAATGGCTATAAGCAGGTTTGCAAAGACGGACCAGTGTTTAACTATACGGAGATTATATGGTAAATTTAGAAGTAAAACTTTCAAATTTAAAGTTTAAAAACCCTGTATTGGTTGCTTCTGGAACATTTGGTTGGGGTATTGAATATAAGCGTTTTTTTGATATAGGCTTGCTTGGTGGCGTGATTGTCAAGGGTTTAAGTCTAAATCCCAGACAAGGCAACCCATCACCACGTATTATTGAGACGCCGTGTGGTATGTTAAATTCTATCGGTTTACAAAATATGGGCTTGGAAAAGTTTGCAAGTGAAATTTTACCCCAATTTGACAGTATAAGTACAAATTTAATAGTGAATATTTATGGAAGCGAGATTGGAGAATTTGTGGAGCTTGCAGCTGAATTAAATAATTATAAGCAAATTGCTGCTTTAGAAGTAAATGTGTCGTGTCCAAATGTAAAAGCAGGTGGTGCAACATTTGGTAAGGACCCAGAGGTTGTTTTTGTATTGGTTTCTAGTATAAAGAAGGTATGCGATAAAACGATTATTGTTAAATTAACGCCAAATGTTACAGATATTGCACTCATTGCTCAAGCAGCTCAATCTGCAAAAGCCGATGCGGTTAGCTTAATTAATACGATAACAGGTATGGTTATTGACACAAAAACAAAAAAACCATTTCTTGGCAATAAGTTTGGTGGACTAAGCGGTCCTGCTATTTACCCAGTTGGTTTAAGAATGGTTTATGAAACCTATGAAAAAGTTAATATACCAATAATAGGCGTTGGAGGTATATACAGTTCAGATATTGCTATTCAGTATATGCTAGCAGGCGCGTCTTTAGTACAAATTGGCACAGCAAATTTTGTTGAGCCAAGTATAAGCTTAAAAATAATTGAAGGGATAAGGAGGTACTTAGAAGATGAAAAAATTGATGATGTTAATAAGCTTGTTGGTATTGCTCACAACTAGCGCATTTGCATACACGCTTAAAGATTTGGGTATATCGCTTAAAGATTACCAAGTATTGCCTTTTAAGCAAATTGCTATTAATGCTATGACCAAGCAAAAGATAGAAAGAAACGGTATATTGACAATAAAAAAAGGTCAATATATGATTTTTGCGTACAATGACGAAACAGTAAAGCTCAAAAACGCAAAAGTTTACGATATAATAAACAATAGCACAAAAATATACCCTCTTGAGGGTTTTAACCAAGTGCTCTATAGTCTGTTTTTAGGAAAAACAGATATAAATTCCATTTTCAGTATAAAAAAGGTAAACGATTATTTTGTTTTAACCCCTAAAGAAAAAACCAATATAGCTAGCGTAGAACTATACCCAAATAACCAAAAGCTAAAAGAAATTAAAATTATAGATATATACGGTAATATTATTATATTTGATTTTTGATGTTGCTTTTGGCATTTGAGCATCTTGGCGAAGCTAAACCATTTTTAGAGCACTTTAATACCCAAAAGGCGCATGATATTTTTTATGCCGATGGTATAGTAATATATGTTAATTACGGCAAAGGTGGTTTGAGTTTAGCAGTAAATATTGCTAGATTAAGCGAACAACTCAAACCAGAGCTATGTGTGCTGTTTGGGCTTGCAGGAAATTTGTCAAATTTAAATATAGGCGAAGTTGTTGTAGTCAATAAAATCAAGCTATTGGATACTAGCTTAAATCCTATTTTAAACCCTATTGAGATAAATTCCATAAATGGATTCAAAAATGTCGATTGTTTGAGTGTACTAGGCAATTATGCATTTGACAAAAACTTAAATTTATTTGCTGATTGTATTGATATGGAAGCATATTTTTTTGCAAAAGCTTTAAACGCGTTAAATATAAAAGGCTTTATTATAAAGTTAATAAGCGATAACAATAGACAGTTTTCAAAAGAAACCGAGTTTGATTACTCAAAAGCTATTAAAGTAATTGATCTTTTAAAGCAGATTGCAAATAACAACTTAACAGAGATATTTGTAAATACATCTATTGCTGATCTTAATATACTTTTTGGTTTAAAAAAACTTTTTGAGAAAAAACACTATACTTTTACTATGCGTCAGAATGTTTATAAAAAAATTAAAATAAACACGGCACAAAACTCCAAAAAACCATTTAAACTTAAATATGTATTGTGCGAAAAATCACTAAACCTTAAGTGTGGCAAAAAAATAAACGACTATGTGAGTTATTTTCACAACCTAAAAGATAAATGTGCACTTATTTATGCAACAAAAAAAGGCGAATTTTTAAGAAAGACACCCAAATCTTACACGCCAACAAACACCTATGGTTACTCTATTATTCAATCTTATAACTGTATATATGACTGTTCGTATTGTTTTTTAAAAGGCTATTTTAAAACCTTTAACCCTGTTATATTCAAAAATATCGATGATTATTTTGAGGCAATTAAAAAAACCATTAAAAAAGACAAGCTAAGGCCATTATACTTTTACTTAGGGACATTTTCTGACCCGATAGCACTTAGTGTTTTTGATGTAAGCTACATAGAATTTGCAAGGTTTTTTGAAGGACTTGATGCAATTTTAGAAATTAGAACAAAATCAGTTTTGATAGATAAATTATTGAAAGAAAAGCCTTTTAAAAACACAGTAATTGCTTATTCTCTAGCTCCCCAAAGTATAATTGACAAATTTGAACACTATACACCAAGCCTTACAAGGCGTATTAATGCTATAAAATTGTTAGATCAAGCGGGATTTAATATAGGTATCCGGTTTGATCCCTTTTTTGCTAGCCACATAGCCGACTACAAAGTTTTTATTAGCACGCTAAGCGCAATAAAACATCTGCACTCTATTGAAATTGGTATGTTGAGATTTTCAAAAAACGAATATAAGGCTTTTTTAGCCAAAAACCCTTGTATATTGTCTAATTTAGTGCTTAAAGACAGCATGTATGTACAATCTAGTGCAAACGTAAAAACCCTTATTAACGATCTATTTTACAATTTTAAAGATAAAATATACTACAATATGGTTGTTTGAGTTTTGAAAAAATACCACTATTAGCTTTATATGCTTGACATCTTTAATTAATTATTATATAAGTTAAAAAATTGCTGTGGAGGTTTTATAATGAAAGAAGAGGATCTTAACGCTCAATTGGCTGAATTAGTTAGATTAAATCCCCAAATTGAAGGTTCAGCGTTGGTAAGCTCAGATGGTTTGATGATAAGCTCTCAATTGCCGGCTAATTTTGATGAAGATAGAGTTGCTGCTATGTCTGCTGCGTTGTTGACATTAGGTGAAAGGGCAGTGGATGAGTTAGAAAAAGGCGTGCCAGAGCAGGTTACTGTAAAAGGAGACAAAGGATACATTATATTGACATCAGCTGGCAGCGAGGCAGTTTTGATTGTACTTGCTAGATCAGATGTTAAATTAGGTTTGCTTTACTTAGATATTAAAAATACCTCGAAAAAACTCAAAGAATTGATGTCTTAAGGGGTTTGTAATGAGTGAAGAAGAGAAAAAAGAGCGTTTAGAGCGGTTAAGTGGCGCTCATGTATTTTGGGCATCACTTGTTGGCTCTTCTTACGATTTGGGTATAATGAACCAAGCTATTATAGTGCCTGCTATGAAAGCTACGGCACAAAGGCTTGTGTTACACCAAATGTACAAAAATCTACTCCCAAAATTTAACATGGAAGATCCTTTAGAGATAAACATAAAAAAAGCAATTGACAGTTTAAACGAGTATCTTTTATTTGCCAATCATTATGAAGTATCTGTTACGCAAGAAGATTCCAAAATGATTGCAACAATTTCCGTTAAAAAAGATTCTTGTATGTTTTGTCCAGTTGGGGTTGGCGGTGGGCCAGTTGATACAAGCGTATGTCCATATCCACCACTTTTTTCTACGTATCTGGATGTTTTGGCAAAAAACACGCTCTCTTTTTTAACACCAAAAATGAAAAAGGAAGAAAAAGGATACATGAAAAAAGAGCCTGAAAGATGCATCATGAGTTTTGTTTTTGAGGAAGATGCCGCTTTTAAAACAATTTATGAAATTTTAAAATCGTCAGTTGAAAAAGTACAAACAACAATAGAAAACGCTCTAAAAGAAGATAAAATAACAGAAGAAGAGCTCTGGGATAGAAACTATATAACCATTGAAAATACAAACCCGCAAAAATACAAAACTAAATTTACCGATTTTATAAAAACATACATACAACCTATTGAAGATGAAGTACTAAATATGAATAAAAAATTTGTTTTTGTGGTTTTGGTTGATGAAAATGGGTACTTACCAGCTCATAACTCTATTTATGACAAGCCCCTTACAGGCGATTATAAAACAGATCTTGCAGGAAACCGTTCAATGCGTATTTTTAACGACCCAACAGGACTAGCGGCTGCAAAAAACACAGATCCTATTTTGTTTCAAATCTACCCTAGAGATTTAGGAAAAATCATGTATGATATTTCTATGCCAATAACAATAAACCAAAAACACTGGGGCGCTTTGAGAATTGGTTTTAAGGATTAGTCTTCTTCGATTAACTGCTCTAAAGCAAGCAATATAGCTTGCTTTACCTCTTCTTTATCTTTATTTGAAATTTTAATGAGTGGTATCTCTTTTGGTTTGCTAGAAAGCAATGTCTCTATCGTTTCATCTTCTATTCTATTTGGCAGATCCTTTTTGGTAAGAGCAAATACAGCGGGCAGTCTTTTAATTTTCATAAATTCACGATAGTACTTATACATATTTGAAATAGATTCTTTGCTTGTTATGTCGCCTAATACTATTAGCGCCAAAGCATTTTTTTCCAAAATATCGTAGATAAATTTAAAACGTTCTTGGCCGGGTGTTGCGTAAATATGTATTATGACATCCTTATCTATAGTGATTGTTCCAAAATCTATAGCTACGGTGGTAAAATTTTTTATTTCTTTAAGTCCGTTTTCTGTAACGGGTTTATCAGTAGTAATAGGATCTATTTCGCTGATACATTTTATAAATTCTGTCTTGCCTGAGTTAAAACTTCCTGTTACAATAATTTTGTAAATTGCCATTTCTACAAACCTCTAATTTTATCTAATATTTTATGTAAAACGCCTTTTTTAATTTTAACATCAAATTTTACATTTGCATCTTGATCCGAAGATAAATCGACTATGCGCAGGATATACATAATTACAATATTTTGCAAAACTTTTATGTCATAATTGTAGCGTCTCATTACTTTATCAAGACTTATATCATTATTATTCATTAACCATTCTATATCTAGATTGCTACCAGGCAACAAGGAGCTTTTTGCAGCATATAACGGTGCCTTTACACTTATAATGTTTCCATCTTTAGGTAAGAGTTCCATTAAATGATCTTTATTTGTGATATTTTTTACACCCTCCCAAACGAAGTTTTTTAAGCTAATACGGGGTGTATTTTCATTTGATATACTTGATAAATCTGATATTTCTATTATATCTTGAGAAACATAAAGACTTGAATAATTGAATATATCGTAAAAATTATTAAAATCAGAGTGCAAGAAGTTTACTTCGCTACCTACTATAAGAATCTTTAGTAGTTTATTGCCAACTAAAAAACTAATTTTTTGATTACTTCTGATAGAATTTAAAAATTCACCCAGCCTCACTTCTTTATAATTATCAAACGCTATTTTTTCTAATGTTTTTAGTTTGTTATCTATATTTGAAATAGCTGTGAATATTTCTTTATGGAACGATGGGTATGCAATAGTTATTATATCTTTACCATTTGGTATAATGTCTGACTCATCTTTTAAAATAACAATAGATGGCCTCACAAAACCTGGCTCAAAATTGCTAGCATTTATTTTTTCTAAAAAAGCTTCTGCAAGTTTTACTTTTGTTGCCACACCTTTGTGGTTACCAATAACGATAAAATTATAGTTTATTATGTCATCTTTTATTTGGCGTGGGTCATCAACCCATTCCACAGACCATCCATCAGCACTAAGCATATACTGTAAAATTTTTACAAGTAAATCATCGTCTATTACTAAATAAGCTTTTTTGGTTTTTTCTAATACTTTTTGCATCTTATAAGTGATTTTATATAACACAACCACTGAAGTCAAGAAAATTTTTTAAAAATTGATAAAAAAAATATTTGTGTTATAATAATTAAAAAGGAGGTAAGATGAAAAAACTAACACTGGCGCATAGCCCAGATTCAGATGATGCATTTATGTTTTATGCATTAAATATCAATGCAATAGAGACACACGGTTACGAATTTGAGCAAATTTTAAGTGACATTCAAACATTAAACGAAAAAGCACTTGATGGTGTATATGATATTACAGCTATTTCTTTGGCAGCATACCCATTAATTGAAGACAAATACGATATACTAAAAAGCGGTGCTAGCATGGGTTTTAAGTACGGACCAATTATAGTGGCAAAAAAACAAATGTCTTTAGATGAACTAAAAAAATCTAAGATAGCAATACCTGGAGTTTATACAAGTGCATTTTTAGAGTTACAATTGCTGCTTGGTAAAGATCTAGATACTCTTGTTGTCCCATTCAACAAAGTATTTGATCATGTATTAAACGGTGATGCTCAAGCTGGTCTTATAATCCACGAGGGTCAACTTACTTTCAAAGAGTCTGGGTTAGAAAACATTTTCGATTTAGGCAAATGGTGGTTTGAAAAAACAAAATTACCATTACCTTTAGGTGTTAATGCAATAAAAAAATCATTAGAAGAAAAAAGTTTGATATCAGATATATTGCAAAAAAGTATTTTATATTCTTTAGAACACAGAAGCGAAGCGGTAAAATATGCTTTGCAGTTTGCAAGAGGCATGCAAGAGTCACTTGCAGATCAATTTATCGGTATGTATGTTAATAAACTTACCGTAGATATGGGAGAAGATGGCATAAAAGCATCTCAGCTTTTATTAGATGAATCCTTTTATGCAGGGTTAATTAAAAAGAAAGTTAAAATAACACTTGTATAACGCAATTATTATTGGCGGTGGCGCAAGCGGTCTTGCTTGTGCCTGTTTTTGCAATAAGAATACACTAGTTTTAGATAAGCAAAAAATAGGTAGGAAGTTATCTATAGCTGGTAATTCCCGCGTAAATATTACAAACCTTGTGGATCTAAATAATTTCATAAAAGCTTATGCACCAAATGGGGATTTTTTGAGAGATGCCTTTAAAGTTTTTTTTAGAGAAGAGCTTATTGATTTTGTAAACAAACTTGGATTTAAAACTCAAGCCGAAAACGCTAAAGTGTTTTTGAGTAATTCAAATGGGGAAGAATTAGTAAACAGGATAAAGGACTATATTATAGACAGAAAAGTGCAGGTACATGAATATGAAAGAGTAATTAAAATTGAGCGCAACGAACATTTTTTTGTATATACTACAAAGAATATTTATGAATCTAAAAATATTGTTATCGCGACAGGTGGATTAAGTTATCCAAAATTAGGTGCTTGCGCAGATGGTTATAATTTCGCAAAGTCCTTTGGACATAACATTGTTCCACTACAACCTTTTGAAACACCATTTTGCATTAAATATGATTTATTTCAAAATTTAGAGGGCATATCTTTAGACAATGTTGAAATTAAATACAAAAACGAAATATTTAGTGGAAATTTATTATTTACTCATTTTGGTTTGAGTGGCCCAGTGATTTTAGATTTATCATCTCACACAAAAAAAGGTGATCAAATTTATATAAATTTTCTTGGAAGCGATAAGGATCGTTTACTAAAAGATTTAAATTACGAAAATAAGAATTTAAAATCTATCATTAAAAAATATTTGCCAAAAAGATTCGCAGAAAACATATCAGGGAAAATACCATTTATTAATAAAAACATATCAGAAATCTCCAAAAAAGATTTGAGTTTATTCCTTGATTTATTGTTTAATTACAAAATTACTGTAGAATTATGTGGTTTTAAAAGAGCTTTTGTAACTAAAGGTGGAGTATCTCTAAAAGAAGTTGACCCTAAATCCTGTGCTTCAAAGCTGGTTAAAGGTTTGTATTTCTGCGGGGAAGTATTGGATATTGCAGGCACAATTGGAGGGTTTAATATACAGGCTGCATTTTCAACAGGTTATCTTGTTTCTCAAAAACTTGGTAGTCTCCCATTAAAAAACATAAAAAAACCTACAGAAATTAAGAATACGCTCATAATATAAGTAACTAAATTTGTTTTTAAAAAATTGAATGAGTTGACAAAGAAACCCATAAATACAGAAGCTAAAAGAAACGGTATACCAAGACCCAGTGAATATATAAAAAGTAACATTGCACCTTTTGAGAGGCTAGCCGTATTTGCAGCAATGACAAGTATTGATGATAAAATCGGCCCTACGCACGGGCTCCAGCCAAATGCAAATAGAATGCCAATTACAAAAGATGTTAATAGATTAACACTTTTTATTTTTAAATCAATGCGCAAAAATTTATAAATAAAGTCTATTTTTAATATGTAAAAAATTCCAAATATTATTATTAAAATACCAGAGATTTTTGCCAGTAAAATTTTATTTGTAACTACCAAAGTGCCTATGTAGCTTGCACTTGTTCCCATCAGTGTAAAGATTAAGCTAAAGCCAAATACAAATGCTATAGAGTTTGTAATTGCCTTTTTATATATATTTTTATCCTTAGAGTTTTTAAGCTCACTTACGGTAACACCAGAAATATACGAAATATAGATCGGTATTAATGGCAAAATGCATGGACTAATAAAAGATAAAATACCACCTAAAAAAGCACTCAAATACATTACACCCTCCCAAAAAGATTATTAAAAAACTTTTTTATTGGATTGTCAATAAGTTTAATATTTTGAGAGAAAAAGTAATTTATAAGTCTTTTTATAGAAACAGAAAAACTTGAGTCTGGGTAGTATTGGATAATTGGTTTTTGGCTCTTAATTGAGTTTGGCAACGTTTTATCAAACACACTATAGCTTGCCATTTCAAGTTTTGTATTTAAGAACTTTTCGCATATATTATTCATATTGTTAAAAACATTTTGTGCTTCTTGTTTGTCTTTTACCATATTTATAAACATTTTTATGTCTTTGCGGTTGTAGTTTAGAGTGAGTATTTTAATAGTAGCGTAAGCGTCAGCAATTGAAGTAGGCTCAGGTGTTGCTACGATAACTATATCCATAGCATTTTTTAGAAGTGTCATAACTTTTTTTGATATTCCAGCGCCTGTGTCTATCAACAACACATCTGTTTGGCTCGATAATTCATTAAGTTTCTCAAGCAAATCAATTAAGTCATTTTCTGAAACATTTGATATATCTTCTATGCCACTACCAGCTGGTATAATTTTCAGATTCTGGTTATAATCTACTATAATGTCTTCTAAATTTTTTGATTTATTTATTACATCAATGATACTGTAATTTGTTTTTACACCTAAAACAATATCCACATTTGCAAGTCCTAAATCACCATCAAGTAGTATTACTTTTTTGTTGATGTTGCTTAACGCAACAGCCATATTTGAAATTATACTTGTTTTGCCAACACCGCCTTTGCCGCTAGAAACAGCTATGACTTTTTGATTTTTTTTGTTTGTATCCACCAACTCTCTTAATTTTTTAGCCTGATCGTTCATTTTCACCCTCTATTTTTGCTTTTTTGATAATAAACGAAGATATACTAAAAGGGTCTGCTTTTACGATATCATCGGGTACATCTTGTCCAAAACTAATATAGGAAATGGGTTTTTTGGTTTTGACAGCAAAATTTAGCATTGTGCCAGGCGTATTTGTTTCGTCTAATTTAGTAAGCAATAAACTATCAATTTTGAGCTTAGAAAATTTATCATAAATTTCCATACAGTCTTCTTCTTTAGTATTTAAAGCTAAAACTAAACTGATATGCATACCATTTTGATTATTAAATAAACTAAATGATTCTTCAAGACGCTTGATATCTTTTTGACTTCTACCAACTGTATCAATAAAAATTTTGTCGTAACCACTAAATTCGTTTATAGCTTTTTGTAAATCATCTCTTCCAAGGCACACTTGCATGGGTATTTCCATAATTTTCGAGTAGGTAAGTAGTTGATCAACAGCGCCTATGCGGTAAGTATCAGTAGTGATAATGCTAACTTTTTTTTTGTTTTTTAACTTTTCTATTGCCGCAAGTTTTGCTATAGTTGTCGTTTTGCCAACGCCTGTTGGGCCTGTGAGCACGATTATTTGCTCAGTTGGCTCTACTGCCTTAAAAAACTGAGATAAAAGAACACTTAGGTAATCAATAGTATAGTTTTCATCTTTAAGCTTTTCGGCGTACAAATTATCATAAAGAGCTTTGGAAATTTTAAAAGAGTATTTTTTGTTTATGCCTTTTTCATTCATAAAATTAAAATACTTTTGAACAGAAATGGGCAAATTGTAAATATCAATCTCGCCTTCTTTTTTTGCCATATACGATAGACTGCTTTTTAGGCTGTCGAGGTCATTTTTAATACCTTCTACCACTTCTTGCAATGGATTTTTTGTGGCATTTTTTAACAAATTCTCTAAATCTTGTATCTTTTTTTCAAGGTCTTGTTTGGGTTGATCGTTTTGTTTGGTTTCGATTAAACTAGCAAAATCTTTCTTTTTGGTACTTTCTGGATGTTCAATAGCAGCTGTAACTTCAATAACTTCCCTTTTAAAAAAAGAAAAAAAAGAACCTTTACGCACTTTTCTTGTGGATAAAATTACAGCTTCTTCGCCAAGTTCCTTCTTTATTTTTTTAATAGCATCTTGAAGATTGTTTGCTTCAAATGTTTTTATTATCATAATTCAATTGTGCCTATCGTCTTAATTTCAACATTATTGGCAATTTCTGAGTAAGACAAAACAGTAACTCTTGGAAAAAATTTATCAAGAAAAGCCTTAAAATGCCTTCTAACTCTTGGTGAGGTTACAATTATGGGTTCAATCCCATTTTCTGCGGCTTTTGCAATTTGATTTTGTGTTGATTGCATGAGCTTATCACCAATATTTGGTGGTAGGTTCATATATGAATATCCGTTTTCTTCTTTAATGTTTGCCGTTAACACGCCTTCTACGCTAGAGCCCAATAGGATAACATTTAACACATTGTTTTCATCTTTGTATTTGTTTGTAATATGGTAGGCTAGGGCGCTTCTTACATATTCTGTAAGTAAATCCAAATCTTTTGTATGCGGTGCCCAGTCGGCAAGGGTCTCAAAAATTGTTAATAAATCCCTAATAGGCACCTGTTCTTTTAGTAAGTTCTTCAATATCCTGTGCACTTGTCCAAGCGATAAATACTGTCCTAACTCTTCTATAACTTTTGGATAATCAGCTTTTAGATTTTCAAGTAGTTTACTAGCATCTTGCCTGGTAAATATATCGTAAATATTTCTTTTAATAAGTTCAGTTATATGCGTAATAATTACTGTTACTGGGTCTACTACTGTGTATCCTGCGACTATTGCTTCGTTTTTCTTTTCTTTTTCTATCCATATTGCCTGTAACCCAAACGCTGGTTCTTTTGTAGAGATGCCTTCTATTTGTTTGAGTGGTGCTGGCGACATAGCAAGGAGTCTATCTTGTTCAATTTTATATCTGCCAACTTCAATACCTTTAATTAAAAAAATATACTCGTTTTTATCCAGCGTGAGATTGTCTCTTATTCTGATAGATGGAATTATTACGCCAACATCTAATGCCAACTGCTTTCGCATTAGTTTTATTCTATTAAGCAAATTACCGCCTTCGGCTTCTTCTGTTAAATGTATTAAGCCGTAGCCTATCTCAAGTTCGAGTACATTAATTTTCATAGCTTCTTCTATATTTTCTTCAACAACTGGCGCTTTTGACTGTTCTTGAATGATTTTTTCTTCTTCTTCAATTTTTTCTTGAATTCTCTTTTGCGAAATAGAGTATGCCAAATATGCAAAAATCACTGCTAAAAATATTAAACTAATATGGGGCATGCCTGGAAGCAAAGCCAAAATTCCCAGTATTGCAGCAGCTAGATACAGCGCTTTATATTGTTTAGTTAGTTGATTTATTAGGTCTGGCGCAAGGCTTTCTTCACTTGAGCTTTTTGTAATTACAATACCAGCTGCTGTTGATATTATAAGCGCAGGCAACTGTACAACAAGGCCATCGCCAATTGTAAGCACTGTGTATCTGCCTGCTGCCTCTGATAGACTCATATTGTGCTGCAGCACACCAATTATTATTCCTCCAATTATATTAATAAAAGTTATTAAAAGGCCTGCAATTGCGTCGCCTCTTACAAACTTGCTTGCACCATCCATAGCACCGTAAAAATCTGCTTCTTTGGTAATCTCTTGCCTGCGTTTTTTAGCCTCTACTTCAGTAATAATGCCCGAATTCAAATCAGCATCAATACTCATTTGCTTTCCAGGCATAGCATCAAGCGTAAAGCGCGCAGCAACTTCGGCTACCCTGCCTGCACCTTTTGTTATTACAACAAAGTTTATTATTACCAAGATGATAAATATTATAAAACCGACAATGTAGCTTCCACCAACAACAAAATAACCAAAGGTTTTTATAAATTCACCTGCTGCATCAGCGCTTTGAGCGCCATGGAGCAAAATTGCCCTTGTGGTTGCTATGCTAAGTGAGAGCCTAAATAAGGTGACGGTCAAAAGTATTGTAGGAAATGTTGATATATCAAGCGGTTTTTGCGTATAAATGCTAACAAAAAATATCAGCAGTGCAGAAGCAAACGAAATTGTAATAAAAAAATCAAGCAAAAAAGGCGGTAGTGGCACAATTAAAACAGTAAGTATTATAATTACTGCAATTAGTATAAGAAAATCGCTAAAGCGAGTAATTTGACCCATTAAACTAAGTTCTTTCTCCAAAAATTCCCCGTCCAATACGTATTATAGTTGAACCTTCTTGTATAGCGATTTTATAGTCATCACTCATACCCATTGATATATCTACTAAATCAGGGCAAAAGCTTTTCTTTAAATCTTCAAACAATACTTTCATGTCTCTAAAAGCTTTTTTGATCTCACTCTCATCAGCTTGAGGTCCAATACACATGAGTCCGTACAATTTTAAATTCTTCAAATTAACTATGTTTTTTACAGCATCTAAAACATTATCTTTAGAAAAACCAAATTTTTTAGGATCATTGGCAATGTTAATTTCAAGCATTATGTTTATTATCTTGTTTTGCGAAAGCGCATAATTGTTGAGTTTATTTGCAAGCTCAAGACTATCTACACTATCAATATAGTCAAAGTATATTGCTGCCTTTTTTGCTTTGTTTAATTGCAGATGGCCTATTAAATGCCATTGGATTTTTAAGCCTTCTATTTTTGCTAAATCAATTTTTTCTACTGCTTCTTGCACTCGATTTTCACCAAAAAGTTTCTGGCCACATTCATAAGCTTTTCTTACAGCGCTAAAATCAAAATTTTTTGATACTGCCATTAATTTGACATTAGAATCTAAACTTTCTATTTCGCTCTTTATTTTCTTTAAGTTTTCACAAATATTTCCCATAAAAACCCCTTTCTATGATTATACTTTTGCTTTGAAATAAGTCAATTATTTATGAATCAATGGGCATCTGATAAAATAAAAGTTTTTACTCTAAAGAAGCGTGGTTTTTAAATCACACCTTTTAAATTAATAAAAGAATAAAATTCATTGTTTGTTTTAAGAATATGACTCTTTTCCATAAGCATAGCATTATTATCTTAATTAGCGCAAACAATTTTTTTATACATCCCCTTTCCAAGTATTATATATTTGGCCTCTATACAAAGGTATTTGAACTTGACCTTTTGAAAAGACTATCTGGTAAAGTTGAGTATCACCCCACTTAAATGAACTATAGGCACCATTTAAATACAGCCTCCACATCCTAATAAACTTTTCATCAAACATCTGTTTGACTTTGTCTATATTGTTTTCAAAGCGCTCTATCCAGTGC
>Ga0207433_10001719_pt1 | contig 46322 bp, 52 predicted proteins | sample YelNatPaOPGAMG01_FD_187559 | JGI IMG/M metagenome (GOLD analysis project Ga0207433, IMG submission 187559) | Hot spring thermophilic microbial communities from Obsidian Pool, Yellowstone National Park, USA - OP-RAMG-01 (SPAdes) (version 3) | ecosystem: Environmental > Aquatic > Thermal springs...
ATTAACGGGCCCGTCGGGATTTGAACCCGAGCCTGGGGCTCCGGAAGCCCCTATGCTTTCCGAGCTACACTACGGACCCCGGTGAGTATAAATATTATTTCTTTTTAAATTCTGTGTAACCGCACTTACCACATGTGTACCTGTCCTGATGCTCTGCAAGGAATACACCGGGACCACATTTAGGGCAGCTTTTCCTCTTTCTAATAAGTTTACCATCCTTGATTTCATATAGCTCTCTCTTCTGCATACCTATTCACCTTTTTTCCCCTTCAATCCATGCCTTATCAAAATAAAATCGGGTTCTATCTTTTTAGCAAAATCAACATTCTCATATATCTTGCAATATCCCTTTACAAGCTGCATACCGAAAGTTGTTCTCATTCTATCGATTATTACCCTTTCTATCTCGGCTCCCATATTCTTGCCAATTAGGCCCCTTACCTCATTTCTGGAGGGTGTTTTTTCCTTAGGATGTCTTACAACGAATTCTATCTCAGTCCTATGAAGGAGAGGATTCTCCCTCTTTGAAATTATTTCAAGCTCCATCTTCAATCACCATCTTTTCAAATATTTCTTCCGTTCTCTTTTTAATATTTTCATCTACCTTTATCAGTGCTAGACCCATATTTGGTATCCCGTATATAATTGTAACGCCTAACTGGGCATAAAAAATACATACTAATGATGCTAGATCCTCCTCACCCACTACCTGGATTGCAGGAACGGAGTTTTCCAGTGAGTATTTTATAGACCTAAATAAATCGTAGGTAATATAACCTGGTGGATTTTTTACAATTATTCTATGCTTAAAAACATTAAGGAGTTTTTCATGAAACCTGATTCTCCTTGACTTAAGATCAAATATAGATAGTTTTGGTTTTATCCCTAAGTGAATAACTGTTTCTGTTGTTTCATCACCGACACATATTAATTTTGTTTCATCTTCAACCATTTTGGACAATTCATTCCCCGAAAGAACCTTGCCCACAGGTTTCGAAAGCTCATCCCTCAGATAATCAGGAAGTCTAAGCCTTTCACCTTGTTTTAATTGCATACTCGCCTTCCTTTGATTTCCCTATCTTTTTCGCAAGCAAAGATAGCTCAGGTTTTATTATATAAATATATCCATCCCATTCGAGGGTAGTCTCACCACCACATTCTGGACATTTCAAATCCTTAGTTATTCTACCACATTTTCTGCACGCTCTAAGTTCCTTCATTCTTTATATCCTCCAGTTTCCCCAATCCTGGCTGCCTCATGGTCAGCCCTATCTTGCTTGCTGCAAGATTCTCATCGTTCAAGGATAAGGATACAATTCTAACCCTTACCTTGTCCTTTACCCTCAGCTCTTTTTTTGTATCTTTTCCAATCAGCCTTTTTCCTTCAAGATCTATGTCAAACCTGTCATCCATTACTTGACTAATATGAAGAAGACCATCCAAAACCCCAAAGTTTATGAAGGCCCCAAAATTAGTTATGTCTGAAACTGTTCCCTCTACAACTTCCTGCATCTCTGGATGAAATACTATTGCCTTGTATTCAACCTTCTGGTAGACACCCCCATCCCCCGGTATTATTCTACCATCCCCCACCCTTTTTACTTCAAGTACAGCAACAATAATGAACTTCCTCTCCTGGGGGTCCTGAACCTCTGTCTTTTCAAAGGACTTCACTCTTCCCTCTAGTTTCTGATAGGTAAGTTCGTTTATTATCTTGTCAGGATCCTCACCTAACATTGATGGGGGTATCCTTATTACATCCTCATAATCAAGTAACATATACATAATGGTACTACCTAAAACAATATGTTATTAAATATTTTTCTTTAACAAATTTTATTAACCATCTATTATTATGAAAAAATATGAAGTTTGTTACATTTATAAATGCATATCCTGATAAATATTCGAATATGTTTATGTTATTGAAGAATATGCATGTGCCTGAAAATATAAAGATTGTTTCAAGTTATTTCATATTTGGAAAACCTGATGCAATGGTAATATTTGAATCTCAAGATGAGTCCACGGCATTCAAATTCGTAGAATCCTTTGCAGGTGTAGGGGATACTGAAACACACGTGCTTGTTGATGTGAACAGAACATGATAGATGCTGGAAAGATTATAGCTGATTCTATTATTAATGGGGAAATAAAAACAAGGGAAGATTTTGAAAGATTAAAGGTAAAGATTGCAAAGGAGAACCACATGGCAATACCTAGAAACAGCGATATCTTGAAACACATACCGGAAGAACTTAGGGAAAAGTATTCCCATATAATCATTAGGAAACCATCAAGGACCCTCTCTGGTGTAGCAATAGTGGCAGCCATGACCTCACCTTTTCCATGTCCACATGGAAAATGCATCTATTGCCCAGGTGGTGTGGAATACAATACTGCCCAGTCCTATACAGGAAAGGAGCCCGCTGCCCTGAGGGCAATAATGAACGACTATGATCCATACAGGCAGGTAAAATCGAGGATAGAGCAGTTAAGGAGTATTGGCCACTCAACGTCAAAAATAGATGCGATTGTAATGGGTGGAACTGTAACTGCTAGACCGGAGCAATATCAAGTTGAATTTGTCAAGGGTATGTACGATGCAATGAATGGTTTTGTTTCAGAAAATATAAATTTATCTAAATTATACAATGAAATTTCAGATAATAGGATGATTGGCCTCACCTTTGAAACTAGACCTGACTGGTTTTATGAAAGGGAGATTGATATTGCATTAGGTTTAGGTGTAACTAGAGTAGAACTTGGAGTACAGACGACATTTGATGATATACTTGAAAAGGTAAACAGGGGTCATGGTCAGACGGAGGTAATTAGGTCTACACAACTTTCAAAGGATGCTGGTTTAAAGGTTGTTTACCATATGATGCCAGGTTTGCCAGGTTCAACACCCGAAAAGGACATTGAGAGCTTCAGGAAAATTTTTCAGGATAGCAATTACAAACCAGATATGTTGAAGATATATCCAACCCTTGTGGTCGAGAATAGCGAACTTTATAAATGGTGGAGAGAAGGTATCTACAAACCATATCATGAAGAAGATTTTCTTGAAATTTTAATAGAGATTAAAAAGATAGTACCTAAATGGGTGAGGATACAGAGGGTGGAAAGGGACATACCTTCTCCATTGATAGTTGATGGAATAAAAAGGAGTGATATTAGGGAACTTGCATATAGGAAGATGAAATCCATGGGATTGCACTGCAATTGTATCAGGTGCAGGGAGATAGGAAGGAAAATGGAGAGAGGTGAAATAACTGAGAATCCAAGGATAGAGATGTTAAGGGAGGATTACTATGCCTCAGGCGGAAGAGAGATATTCCTATCCTATGATGATGTTAACAATGATGCAATAATTGGATACTTAAGACTGAGGATACCTTCAATTGATGCCCATAGACCCGAAGTAAGGGATTCAAGCGCAATTGTAAGGGAACTGAAGGTGGTGGGAAAAGAGGTGCCCGTTGATAAAAGATATGGTGATGCCTTTCAGCATATGGGATTTGGTAAGGGTTTAATGGAGGAAGCAGAGAGAATTAGCAGAGAAGAATATGGAATGAAGTATCTTCTTGTACTGAGTGGAATTGGGGCAATTGAATATTACAGAAAACTTGGTTATGAAAAATATGGCCCCTATGTAAGGAAATTACTGTATTGAATCTATTATATTTTCCACTTCTTTTCTTGGTTTTTCAGATTCATATATTGATCTTCCAATAATCAAAAAGTCAGCTCCACTTTCAATAACTTTTTTAGCATTACCCCCTTGTACACCTATTCCCGGTGCAAAAAGCTTCATATTGGGGAAATTTTTCCTATAAATCTCTATCCTTTCTGGCCTTGTCCCTGGAACTATAAAACCATTAACACCAGCTTGAACAGAGATCCTGGCAATATCCATAGAGACAGGTTGAATAAATTCTAGGGCACCAGGATGGGTCATTTCCACAACAGAATAAACCTCTCCTGGGGAGAATGATTCTACCACAGCCCTTATGGAATCACTGCCTGTAAACCCCTGAACAATTATACCTTCTGCACCATTCTGCTTTGCCAATAGTGCTATCATTTTATTAGTATTTGGTATATCAGCCAGTTTGAAATCACATATTACCTTTGTCAACTTTGATAAATCCCTTACAATGGAAATTCCTGAAGATAATACAAGTGGATACCCCACCTTGATACCATCAATTAAGTCTGATATTTCTAATGCAAGCATAAGTGCCTTTTCTCTGGACTCAATATCAAGTGCAACTATTATTCCACTTTTTTTCTCCATAAAATTGATAAATTCTACGTACATTTTAAATTTTGCACCTATACCACACTGCCTAGCTGCCTCTTAATTATTGTATCCAGAATTTCAACAAACTCAATCTCCCTTCCCCGGGGAATTGAGCCACCTGCTGCTACATTATGGCCTCCACCATTACCGCCCACAGCAATAGCAGCCTCCCTAATTGCTCTTGATAGATCTAGGCCCTTTTCTATTAGGGACCTTGGTGCCCTCCCTGATACCTTTATTGTCCCGTACTCATTGTCGGCAAATCCTATTATTGGAAGTGAAGGATCCGCTATTCCAGAAGATAATATTATTGATGCAATAGTACCTATCACTGTGTCTGGTATATTGCTACCTGCATTAAAATATTGTAGGTGTTGCATTTTATTAATTCCTATATCCTTTAAATAATCAATTCCATCAAGTATGATCTTTCTATGTTTTTGAAGAAGGCCTACAGCCTTCCTGTATTCTACATCCCTGTCTCCCTTTGCCACCCTAAAACCAGTAATTGCATCTCCATATCTGCCACACGCATTAAGGAGCGTGGCAAACTCCTTTGCATCCCTTAAATATGTACCCTCCTCTTCTTTAATAAGTGTGTAAACCTCACCTATCATTCTCTCCGCCATCATGCTTCCATAACCCGATGTTATTATATTTTTAACAAGGGAGCTAAGTATTTTCCTCTTCTCATCCTTAGTTAAGTCCACCCACCTCCTCCAGTTCTCACCATCCTTAAGGGGTATTGAAAGATTTTTGAGGAATTCTATTGCCCCCCTTTCATCACCCGTGATATTCGGTAGAATGGGATCTGATACATATTCAAGCATTTTGTATACAGGCCGTGTCTCCCTTCCAAAAAACCTTGCATCTATTTCTACCTTTAAAAGGCCAAATTCTTCTGCCTCCTTTAATATATATCTATTTGTTCCTGCAAGCTTTAAAAAGGCAATATCTTGGAGATCGCCTACTGCACCCACAATAGCAAGTGGACTCAAGTTTACATTCTTTGAATTAAGTTCCCTAGCAACAAGGTATGTCACACCTGCCCCGCTTATATCTATTCCTCCATCCTTACCAAAAAGATGGGGATTTAGCTGTAATATGTCATCTTTGCTTATTTCTTCAAAAAGATCCGTTAATGTTTTCCTCTTTTCTTTTGGAACAACAGGTATAAGATCACTCGGTGAGTGGTGGTCGGTAATAATTACATTCATACCATGCATCTCATGAACCATCCCGCTTCCGAGGTCTGTAAACCAGTATAATTGGCTATTATTTTTTTTAATTTCATCAAGAGTACCAGGATCTAGCTGTTTTAGAAAAATGACCTTATGGTTTTTCCCTATAGAATCCAGGGCTGAAGATGCAATAGCAGCTGAGGTAATGCCATCTGCATCTATATGAGAAACAATTAATATGTCATCATATTTTATGATTTTTTCCGCAAGTTTTTTAGCCTGTGTAAGATATTCCCTCACATTTACATCTAAACAGGATTTATTATATCAAAATTTTGTTTTTTATTTTTCATGGTTTACTTTTTTAAAGAATTTCAATAATATAATAATTGAAGATATTTGAAGAATGATAATGTATAAAACAATTATAAGAATCTGGTTAAAGAAATATCCAACAAATATGCTAGATATCAATAACCCGTATCCATAGGAGGTATTTAATGCTCCAAAAACTGACCCTCTGTGTTCCTCCTCAATATAACTGGCTACAACTGATCTTGTAACTGTATCGTTGATCCCAGTAAATGCACCAAATAATAGACCTAGGAGCATGAAAACTAAAATATTATGAAAACTAACCATTGAAATGATTAATATTGCCAATATAGGACCAATAATTATTATTTCCTTTCCAATTTTATCATATGCTATGCCAAAGATAAAGCCAAATATACCTTCACCCACCATAGCAAGTGTGAATATTAATGTTACCTCATACTGTTCTAAAAATCCCTGAGCCAAAACCAGTATAAATGAGATATGGAAGATTCCAGCTGCGCTTAACCCTATGCCAATAAAATAATACATAAGATGCCTCTTTTTAATTCCCCTCTCTATCTTTTTCCTAGGTTCAAAGTTTATCTCCTTTTTTGAATATTTATAGGAGACATATAAAGATAAAATACTCAAAGTTGCAGGTATTGCCAAAAATAGAAATGCATCTCTGTAACCGTAATTATAAAAAAGCATCACGGATATTATTAAAGGGCCTATTACAGCACCTGCCTGATCGAGTAAATTCTGTAATGCAAATGAATATCCAATTCTGTTTTCAGATGCCACTGTTGAAATAACATAATCCCTTGGTGGAATTCTTGTTGCACGACCCATCCTCTCCATAATGATTAAGATTGATGCAATAATGTAATTATTCGCTAATGCAAGTAATGGTACTGCAAAAAGATTGATTGTATAACCTAAAAACATCATCCCCCAGTAGTTTCTTGTCCTATCCGAAATCTTTCCTGAAACGGATCTGAATGAGTATCCCAAAAAGTCTCCAATACCTATCACAATACCTAAGGCAAATACGGACCCACCAAGTACATATGTAAAATATTGTGGTATTATACTTCTTGCACTTTCGTAGGTCATGTCAGCGAAGAAACTCACTATACCTATCAGAATTATTAGCCTCAAATTTGGACTTATTTTCTTTATTCCCTTACTCATATTTAAATTCACTTAGGATAGTGTACCTTTCTATTAGGTCATCAATTTCTTGATTTTTCCTAATTTCTCTAGAATTTTTTATTTTGTTCAAATTTAAAAATTGTGACATAAGCCCTGAAAGATTAAATGCAAGAACTTGATTTTCCTTTAATATTTGAAATATCTCAAATTTTAAAGCTGCTATTTTTCCTTCAATCTCAAAACTTTCCTTCCTAAGGTTCCATAACTTTTCCTTTTTTTCAAGATAATTTTTAAAGAGTTCATTTACTTCTTCCTGTGAAAATTTTTCATCCTTGCAGGGATAGGAAAATATTTCTACATAATTGATACCAAGCTCTTTCATAATATCTTCAAAAAAATCACCTAAGGACATTAATCTCACCCTCTAGCTCCTCAATATATTTTTTCATTATTTCCCTGTCCTTTTCAATTTTATTTTTTAAATTTTGATAATAATTAAGTGAGTATCTTTTTTTACTTATTTCCACCTCAAGCTTTGATATCTCCTCATCAATGTATTTTATTTTTTCAATCAGGCAACTTTTAATTCTACATATTACTAGTGAATTATCCTGGCTTAGATTTACATTATTCCTTTCCATATAACCAACCTTTTTTTATTTAGTAGGCGTTATCACCAAAAACTGGATTTAAGGCGAACGCCATCGCCTTTTTTCTATATAGATTTTTAATATTTAAGTATTTTGAATCACAATTTTTTTTAGTTTTTAATATACTATTTAAAAAATGACTTTTATCACATAATTTACTCATAAAAAGATAATCGGATTTTAGTATGTAAAATAATTTTAAATTAGCTAATTAAAAATAAAAATTATGGGCTTGATTTTAAAAAATTATAATTTGATCAAATCGCATTTTATAAAATTCTTTGTAAATTTAAGAATGGATTACATAGAAGATTTAGTTATCCTAAAATTTATTAGGTTTTTAACTTTAAAGATGAGCGTTAATATGGGTATCAATAGTTCTAATAATTTAATAAGTGAAAAATTCATTGGTCTGGAAGAATACCTTACAAAGGGAAAGGGAATAGGAGGTAAGTTGAAGAGATCTCCGGAAGACTTTATAGTTGAAGAAATACCACTTGATATAAAAAGAAAAAGTGATGGGAAAAATACAATAATTAAGGTGAAACTAAGGAACTGGGAAACAAACAGGTTTGTTATGAAACTCGCAAAGGAACTTAAAATAAACAGAAATTCAATAAATTTTGCTGGAACAAAGGATAAAAGGGCAATAACTGTTCAATACTTTTGTATCAGGGATTTTAATGGTAATCTGAAAATAAATCTTAAAGATGCAGAGATACTTGAATCCTTTAGGACAGATTATTGCCTTGACCTAGGGGATCTCTACGGTAACATGTTTAAGATAGTGGTATCAGATGCTGAGGATGAAGGAAGAATAGAAAATATTCTTAAGGAGTTTTCTCCATACTTTCAATTCCCCAATTATTTCGGTGTACAGAGGTTTGGAAGTAGTAGGCCTGTAACACATATAGTGGGTAAATTTATAATCCTTGGAAGGTTTGATGAGGCAGTAAGGCATTATATAGGCCTAACATTTGATTTTGACAGGAATCTTGAGGCAAGAAAATATTTTTTTGAGACCCTTGATCCTGAAGGTACACTCAGGTTAGCTAATGGCAAGATGGATTATGAGTATATTTTACTGAAACATTTAATTGAGAAGCCAGGAGATTATGCTGGTGCAATTTCCAGGCTCCCTAGAAATCTAAGAATGATGTTCGTTCATGGTTATCAAGGTTATCTTTTTAACAAAATAATAAGTGAAAGGATTAGAAGATTTTCATTATTTCAACCAATGGTGGGGGACATTGTTTTGCCCGTAGATTCCCTTGGACTTCCAATAAATGAAAGGTACATTATGGTTACAAATGAAAATATTAATACAATTGAAAAAAAGATTATTGAAAAAAAGGCATACATTTCAGGCATACTTTTTGGAAGTGAGAGTAAATTTGCAGGTGGTGAAATGGGAGATATAGAAAGGAGTATTGTTGAAAAGGAAGGTATAGAGGAAAATATGTTTAAAATAAGGGAAATAAGGGAGATATCTAGCAAGGGAAGCAGAAGGGCACTTGCAGCACCCTTTATGGATTTTTCATATGGTGTGAAAAAAAATGATGTTTATTTTGAATTTAAGCTTTTCAGGGGTTGTTATGCTACCTCTTTTCTCAGGGAGTTTATGAAAAGGGATGTGCTTTATTTTTATTGATCTTTAACTCTGATAAATCCGAAATAAGATATCCCTTTCTTTTTGCAACTCTTTCTATTGTTTCTATGAATGACCAGTAAAATGGATAAATTAAATAGTAATAAAGATGCTCGTTGAAATAATTTCTGAGTATTCTTTTTCCCTGCCTTACACCATGACTAAGACATAGTTTAAGAAGCTCCTGCTGGGTATCTGTAAGCTCATATGCCCTGTACCAATCCTTGTTCTTTAATATACCCATAGGCACAAAGAACATGGGCATTATTATTGCCTTAAAATCCCAAAGTCTCTCCACAAGTTCTATTGTCTTTATTACATCCTCCTCTGTTTCCTCAGGAAGACCTACTATAAGTGTCATTGCAGGCACAAGCCCCGCATCCTGCATTACACCCGCAGCCTCAACAACAACATCTGGCCAATTCTTTGTTTCAAAGGGCTTTGCCTTATTTGGCATTATTATTTCTGCCAGTCTTGGTGATCCTGTCTCTATCCCTATCTCTGCCCCCCACCAGTCCTGATCCTTTTTGATTATCTCAGAAACCCTTGTAAGCATTTTATCATTTTTTTCACCTGCAAGTATTGCTGCAAGGCTGGCATGGCTCCAGGCGATTGTTTTATAGTATTTTTTTGTAAGTTCATGAAGCTTTATCAATTTCTCAGTTTTTGGAATATAATCAAGGGATCCATATAATGGAACATCTTCAGCGTGAAGTATCCCCGATCTTACACCTTCTCTATAATTGACCTGAAGCTCCTTTTCAATCTTTTCATATGGATAAAATCTTAAAGCCCTAAGGGTAACAGAACAGAACTTGCAACCCCTTATACATCCTCTCATTATCTCAATAAGACCATTAACACTTGCATGTTTAATCTCAGATATCTCCTCTATGGTTGGTGCATCTTTATTGTTCATAACCACAAATCTTGGCAATTCCTCATTGTTAATGGCCTTTTTAACAAGGTCTACAACTATTTTTTCACCCTCGCCGTCAACAACAGTATCTATACCCCATTTATCCATGAGATCCTTTCTATAATTCCATTGCCATGCAGAAGGGCCTCCTGCAATTATCTTAATTCCTCTATTTTTTGCCCTTCTCACAGTATCAGATTCCATCAACCTTGCGAAAGATCTTGCATTTAATGGCTCCTCTTTAAATATTGAGGCAAAGGTAGAGGAGGGGGGACCAAAACCAAAATAATCGTGATGGGATAATAATAGCACCTTAGCATTATCAATATATCTATCCAGATAATCCGGATCCACTACAAGGGTGTCAATACCTGAATCCAGAAGTTTTGCCTCTATCTTCCTTATTCCATATGATGCCTGCCATGGAATTCCTTTTTTGTTCTTCATTTTTGGTGCAAACAAATAAAGCCAGAATTTTTCCGGAAAGAGTACAGGGACACCTGTGGCACCAAACCCCAGGAATTCCTTACCGTGGTGATTGCTCATCATTGTTCTATCTGTTGTTATAATAACATCGGCCAAATTTAATCACCCCTAAAATTACTCAAATGATCCCTAATCCTTTTAAGCTGTTTTTCAAGTCCATCATCCTCCATTTCATCAATATTTCTTTTTAGCTGTCTTATAAATGACTCGTACATACAGTAAAGAAAATTGCCATTTAATCTATAAACAAACCTATGCCTAAATCTGATTCTTTCGAGTATACCCTTTTCGCTTAGTTCTTTTGTTATCTTTGAAATAAGAGATCTGCTTAGACCAATCCTTTTATGAAGCATGTAAACATCAACGGGTTCCTTATTCTCCATTATATTTTCTATAACAATACAATGTGTATCACTATAACCAAGCATATGTGCTATGTTTTTCCAATTTTGTTTTATCATAACAAAACTTCCAATTTTTATTGGAAGTTGTATACTCTTTTTATATAAAAATTTTTACATTTCAGGATTTTAACTCTATTTCTATATGTATACCATCGGGGATCTGTATTCTCATCAGCTGTCTTAATGCCCTTTCATCTGCCTCAATATCTATTAGCCTTTTATGTATTCTCATTTCCCACCTGTCCCAAGTAGCGCTTCCATCACCGCAGGGGGTTTTCCTTACAGGCACCACCAGCCTTTTTGTAGGTAATGGGACAGGTCCATGGAGTTCTACCCCTGTCCTTTGTGCGATGTTCTTTATTTCATTACATACCTCTTCTACCTTTTTATAATCATTCCCCGAGAGCAATATTCTTGCTTTATATACCATTTTATCACCAAAATATAAAAAAATTAAGATGTTTTCTTTACAACATCGATGCATAGACCTGCAGCCACAGTAATCCCCATATCTCTCACGGCAAATCTTCCTAGCTGCGGTATCTCAGAGGATTTTTCAATTACTAACGGCCTGGTGGGTGTCACCTTTACTATTGCAACATCTCCAGTCCTTATGTAATCAGGTTTTTCTTGCTTGGTTGCATTTGTCCTTGGATCAAGTGTCTTAACAATTTCACTGATTGTGCATGCCACCTGTGCGGTATGAACGTGAAATACAGGTGTGTAACCTGGGCTTATCACAGATGGATGATTTAGAACAACTATCTGGGCAGTAAATTCCTGTGCAACAGTTGGAGGATTATCCGGCTTTCCGCAAACATCTCCTCTCTTTATATCGTTTTTTGAAATACCCCTTACATTAAAACCAATGTTATCTCCAGGCTCTGCTCTGGGCAATGGTTGATGATGCATCTCAATGCTCTTCACTTCCCCTGTCTTGTTTGCTGGCATAAATATAACTGTATCGTTAACATTCAGTACACCAGTTTCAACCCTTCCAACAGGAACTGTTCCTATTCCAGTAATTGAATAAACATCCTGAACAGGTATTCTAAGTGGCTTGTCTATTGGCTTTTCTGGAAGCTTTAGCATATCCAGGGCTTCGACTAGTGTAGGACCCTTATACCAGGAAAGATTTGGACTTGGCTTAACAACATTGTCCCCCACATATCCACTAATCGGAACAAATATTACATCCTTATAGCCAACACTCTTCAAAAGTTTTTCCACCTCTGCCTTAACATTGTTATATGCCTCTTGGCTATAGGGTGGTGTTGTTGCATCCATCTTGTTTACAGCAACTACCATTTGTGGTACACCAAGAGCCCTTGCAAGGAATATGTGTTCCCTCGTCTGTTCCTGTACTCCTTCCTTTGCAGATACCACAAGTATTGCTGCATCAGCCTGAGAAGTACCTGTTATCATATTTTTTACAAAGTCCCTGTGCCCGGGGGCATCTATTATTGTAATATAATATTTATTTGACTGGAATTCCTTGTGCGCCACATCAATCGTTACTCCTCTTTCCCTTTCTTCCTTTAGCCTGTCCATTACCCATGCAAACTCAAAGGTTGCCTTTCCCTTTTCAGCTGCTTCCTTCCTATACTGTTCAATAATTCTTGGATCTATTGCCCCAGTATCCAGTAATAATCTGCCCACAGTAGTCGATTTTCCATGGTCCACGTGACCTATGAAGACCACGTTTAAATGTGGTTTATTTACCATTTTTTTCCCTCCAGCAATGTATTTAATATTCCAAAAACCCTATAACGACCTTATATTTAATCCTTTGTAAACACCCTTCAATACGCTTATTCATCAAGAAGATTGGTTGTCAAAAAATGTACCGAAAATTTAATATCTTCTGTTACTTAATATCATATTACCTTCAAAAGAGGTAATGAGTTATGGAGAAAAAAACAAGAAATGCAATAATAGCAATTATAGTGGTTTTAGTAGTAGTGGTGGCAGCCTTTGCGGCCATTGTTCTTTGGCCTACAACAACCCCCTCAGTATCTGTAAGTGCTTCCACACAGCTTGCACCAGTAGGCACACCAATAACATTTACGGCAATAATACCTTCGAGTATTTCCTCAAGTGTTACCGGTGTGAACTGGAATTTTGGTGATGGAACCACAGGAAATGGAACTACAGTAACACATACTTACAACACTCCTGGAAACTATCTTGTATTCTTGAATGTAACTGAAAAAAGCGGTTATTTGAACAACCTTGGTAGCCTATTCACTCTCACTATAACTTCACCAACAATAACAAATTCTGTTTATGCAGGGGAAATCACACAACCTGTTCTTACTGTAAACACCACACTTAATCCAAGTGCACCAATATTTAGTGTAAATGAGAAGGCTTATTTTGTTGGCTCCTATCTGCAGCCACCTACAGAGCCAAACTGGTCTTTGGCCTATTATATATTTAACTTTGGAGACGGTTCACAGAATGTCTTTCCAGTGTACTATAACAACAGTTCAGGAGCATTTTTACCCGTGAATGTAACACATCAATATTCCTCCCCTGGATTTTACGTATTGAACTTCACCATAGTTACATACAATATAACGGAATTTGAGACGCACATTGTTAATGTTTCAGGGGTATTGCAATATCTTCCTTTAACGTACTTAAACAGTGTTCTTGCTTCCCCTCAGCATCACGTAATCTCCACCTTGAAAACAATATATGTTTCAACATCAACCCAAAAGGCAAGTGTGCTTAAAGGCCCAGGAAATGTACCAAACCCGAATGTAATTCAAGTGGTGGAAGTGGTACCTGCAGGTCCTTACTCCTTTGATCCTCAGATAGACTATGAGACAGTTGGTTATGAAATAATTGCCAATGTGTATGAAACCTTAATAGCATACAATGGCTCATCAACATCCCAGTTCGTACCAATTGTAGCAAAGGAAGTACCATCTCTTTCCAATGGCCTAATTTCACCAGATGGACTTAATTATACTTTCTATATAAGGCCTAATCTAACATTTGCAAATGGAGATCCACTCACAGTATATGATGTTTACATGAGCTTTGTTAGGGCACTTCTATTTGTTCAGGGTTCTCCCGGAACAGCCGACTGGATTCTTGCACAGGATCTATTACCAGGGGGTGGTTTCTTACCAGGATTATACACTAATGGCACAGCACTCTATCAGAATATAACCAGGGCAATAACATATAACAATCAAACACAGAGCATAACATTCCATCTTTTAAAACCGGATCCTGCATTCCTTTATTATATTGCCTTTGCCCTCGGCTCAGGAATAGTTGATTATAAATGGCTGGCGGCACACGGAGCAAATATTACAATGACACCCTCAGGCCTCCTTTATTATACAAGGTTTGGTAATGAAATGAATTATAATAATTACATAAGGTACAATGCAATGGGTTCGGGGCCATATATGATACAAAGCTATCTATCAGGGCAATCCATAGTTCTTATACCAAACCCCAATTTCAAGCCAATACCTGGAGTACCTGGATATGATAAGATACCTACTTTAAAGGTATATATACAGTGGGTAAAGGACTACGAAACAGCCCTTCTAATGATGGAGAGTGGACAATCAGATATTACTACAGGTCTACCAACATCGGATTATCCAACTGTTGCTGCGCTTCAAGCCCAGGGAAAACAGAACATATATACTTTCCCAACACTGAGTGTATACTTCTATAATTTTGTATGGAATGTGAACACTAGCCTTATGCAAAAGATATATGGCTCACAGTACCATATGCCTTACAATTACTTTGCAAATCCACTCGTAAGAAAGGCATTTGCATATGCATTCAATTACACAAACTACATAGATAACATAATTGGGAATAAGATATACCATGCCAACTTTGGCTTCCATTATACGGGAATAATTCCTGAGGGAATGCCAGGTTACATACCTCCAGATAAACTCCAGAATGTTCCTGTTTATAATTTAACACTTGCGAAGAAATTTATGATGGAATCTGGTATGTACAATGTTAGTATAAATATACCAATTATAGTCTATGCAAGCGACCCTGTTGATTTTGCAGCTGCAAGCATGTGGGCAAGCAATTTATCAAAGATGGATCCAAACATACAAGCAACGCCTATATACCAGCCATTTGCAACAACAATAGGTTATATGTTTCCAGGAGAGAATCCAATGCCAATATATCTACTGGGATGGGCTCCAGACTATCCTTATCCTTCAGACTATGTAAATGCAATGTACCTTGAGAATGGAACATACCCGAGTGCAAATGGATGGAACTATACCAATCTAATGTCCTGGGGCTATAAGCAGGAGGCTCAGGAATGGAAGAATATGACTGATCTAATACTGAAGGCAGACAGTACTTCAAACGTAACACTATCCCTTCAATACTTTGATCAGGCAGAACAGATAGCCGTTAACCTAACACTTTATGTATATACATATCAGGCGAATGGCTTCTGGTATTATGCACCATGGATCCACGGTGTTGAATGGGAAGAGAACCCAATGATAGGTGGCGGTGGAGACACACTTTACTTCTACCTAACAAAGGGATAAAACATTTTTTTATTTTTTTTAATTAAGTATTAAATACGTTATTACATTTATGGATAAAAAAGGAGGCTCAGATTCTAATGAAGCTTTCCACATACATAATTAGAAGGACTTTAATGTTAATACCAACATTGATTGGTCTGAGCATAATTGTTTTTGCCCTGAGCAGGGCAGGGGGTATAAACTTAGTTATATCAGCATATATAAACCCGCACCTCCCCTATCAGTTACAGAGAGAACAGCTCATTAATGAGTTTCATTTAAACGATCCAATTTGGGTACAATACTATTATTATATGGTTGGATTGTTCCAAGGAAACTGGGGTTATACAAGGACCCCGATATATACTGGTCCTGTTACAGATGCAATTATGATATTTTTACCTAACACCATACAGCTTGCTATAGTAAGTTTTATAATTGCTGTAATTATAGGTATACCTGCAGGACAGGCCTCGGCCGTTAGGAAGGATAGCTTTTTTGACCAGCTTACAAGGGTAATAGCATTTGTTGGGATATCATTACCTGTTTTTTGGTTGGCACAAATACTTAGCCTGGCCTTTGCAACAAAGACAATATCACCCTCCTTTGATATTCTTCCTCTAAGTGGGACTGTTGACCAGGTACTTATTGCAGGTGTTTCGTGGATAAATGCTCAGGGGATATCTAGCCCTACGCACGTGATGATGATTGATGCCCTAATACATGGAAACCTGCCAATATTCTTCTCCGCACTGAGGCATGTAATACTCCCGGCAGCTACTCTTGCGTTTACAACAATTGCTGTAATAATGAGGTATATGAGGGCAAGCATGGTGGAAACACTCAACATGGATTATGTAAAAACGGCCAGGTCTAAGGGTATTCCAGAAAGAATAGTAATAAAGGTTCATGCAAGGAGGAATGCACTGATACCTGTTGTAACTGTCCTTGGATTAACTTTTGCAGGATTGCTTGCAGGTGTTGTTGTAATAGAGACTATATTTAACTATCCGGGCATGGGGTACTGGACTGTTCAGGCAATGTTAAACTATGATACTGGGGGAATAATGGGCACTACATTACTTTTTGGCATTATACTTGTTATTGCAAACTTCATTGTTGATCTTCTTTATGCCTACATAGATCCAAGGATAAGGCTTGGTGAGTGAATATGTTTGATAAAATGAGTGATTCCTGGAAACCAAGAATTGAAAACTTTAAGATTACAATGAAAATACTTTTAAAGAGTCCTGCATCAGCAATAGGCCTAATAATTGTCCTCGTATATTTCATAATTGCACTCCTTGATCAAGTGGACCCGTATATCCTGGGGATCACTACTAACGTAAACACACTAATACCAAACTATGTAAATACAGCACCCCAGCCACCTAGCTGGCTTACTAATCCATGGGATTTTTCCCTTCCATTCGGTACAACTTACCCTGGGATAAACCTGTATGATGGTATTATTAAGGCAATAAGGATTGATATAGCCTTCTCCCTATTTGTAGTAGTATCAGGCGCAATTATAGGTATAGTGCTTGGTGTTTTCTCAGCCTTCTATGGTGGATGGTTTGATGAAATAATAATGAGATTAACAGACATCTTCTTTAGTATACCCTACCTGGTACTTGTTATAGCACTTGGTGTTTTCCTTGGTAGGTCCCTGGAGATTCTTTCAATTGGATTGATTATATTATGGTGGCCAATATATGCAAGGGTAGTAAGGGGACAGGCATTATCAATTAAGGAGCAAACATACGTTGAGGCTGCAAGGGCATCGGGTGTTAAAAATAGCAGGATAATATTTAGACACATTCTCCCGAATACAATGGCTCCAATATTTGTTCAGTTTTCCTTTGATCTTGCAACCATAGTACTTGCTCTTGCCACCCTTTATTTCATAGGCTTTGCACCGTCGAACTCCTGGCTTCCAGAGCTTGGATTTCTTTCAAGCATTGGTTATGAATATGCAATAGTTGGTGATTGGTGGACAATAGTTTTTCCAGGCTTTGCACTCATGATATTTGCCCTAGGAATGAACCTTCTTGGGGATGGACTTAGGGATGCTCTAGATCCCAGGTTAAGGAGATGATCCCATGGAAAAGCAACCTTTATTGATTGTGAGGAATCTTAAAACACACTTTGTTACATGGAAGGGCGTAGTTAAGGCCCTGGATGGAATAGACCTTGAGATATATCCTGGGGAAACCCTGGGACTTGTTGGTGAAACTGGCTGCGGGAAATCAGTTACCTCCTATTCCATTATGGGTCTTCTTCCTCCCACACAGGGGACAATTGTTGAAGGTAGTATATTTTTCAATGGAATTGAATTAACAAAAAATGTTGGAAAGGATGTAATAATTAAATATAAAGGTAAGAAGGCAAAAATTAAGGTGAACAGAAGAGCTTACAATAAGACACAGGATTTCCTGAACAAGATAAGAGGAAAGGAAATGAGTATGATCTTTCAGGAGCCAATGACAGCATTGAATCCTGTTCTTAGCATAGGCTACCAGCTTACTGAGCCTCTTATTCAGCATAAAAAATATGAACTAATGATGAGAATACTGGCCAGGCATACATTAGGGGATAAGGATTTTGAAGAGATTAAAAATGCTGTTTTTGGGGAGGAAAAAGAAAGATTAATGGAGCTCTCAAAAGATCCATTAAAATATGCCCTTATAGAACAGATAAAATCAATATACTATAGGAAGGATTTAACATCCTTGCAGAAAAATGAGCTCCTAAATGAGCTTAGAAAGAAGAAGGGTATATCAAGGTTCCATCTTAGCGTATATAAAAAGATTGTTGAGAGCAAGTATGAGAGCATTTTTTTCAAAATTCCTCTTTTGAGCTCTTATCTTATGAGACCTCTTAGGGAAGAGGCAAATAAAAAGGCAATTGAACTCCTTAGAATGGTGAACATATATGAACCAGAAAGTCTCCTGAGTGCATATCCTCATGAACTAAGTGGTGGAATGAGACAGAGGGTAATGATTGCAATGGCCCTTTCATGCGATCCAAAACTCCTTATAGCGGATGAGCCAACAACCGCCTTAGATGTTACCACGCAGGCTCAAATACTAGATTTAATGAAGGATTTGAAGGAAAGAACATCCGCATCAATACTATTCATCACACATGATCTAGGGGTGATAGCGGACATGGCTGACAGGATCTCTGTAATGTATGCGGGAAACGTTGTTGAGAATGGTAATAAGATGCAAATATTCTATAATCCGAAGCATCCATATACTAGGGGTCTTTTAAGATCGGTACCGACTGAGGAGACCATGAAATCAAAGCTCCATATAATACCTGGTTCAATACCAAATATGATAGATCCTCCCAAGGGCTGCAAGTTCCATCCAAGGTGTGAATTTGCAATGGATATATGCAGCAGGGAAAGGCCACCCATGAAGGAGATAGAGGAGGGCCATTATGTTGCATGCTGGCTTTATTAGAGGTGAATCAAAATGGGCAACACTCTGATTGTTGGAAGGGGCCTTAAAAAGTTCTTTGAGATAAAGACAGGACTTTTTTCAAGGAAGAGATTAAATGTAAAGGCTGTTGATGGAGTGGACATAACTATAAATAAGGGTGAGGTAGTAGGTTTAGTGGGTGAGTCGGGTTGTGGAAAAACTACCCTTGGAAGGCTAATTTTGAGATTGATAGAGCCCACGGATGGTGAACTTTACTACAATCCATCTGAGGAGATTTTGGAAAAGATAAAGAATGGTGAAAAGATTTCACAGGATGAATTAAAAAAATATTCCATATTTCATATGGGAAAAAATGATGTTAGAGAACTAAGAAGGCATATGCAAATTGTTTTTCAGGATCCTTACTCTTCCCTTGATCCCAGGTATCTTATCAAGGACATTATTGCAGAGCCCCTAAGATCATTTGGATGGGATAGCAAGGATGCATACAGCAGGGTTGAGGAACTTCTAAAGAGTGTTGGCCTTGGACCAGAGTTTATGAACAAATTCCCGCATGAATTATCGGGAGGTCAGAGGCAAAGGGTGGCAATTGCCAGGGCGCTTGCACTGAAACCAGAGTTTGTTGTCTTGGATGAACCTACCTCTGCCCTTGATGTCTCTGTTCAAGCGCAAGTTTTGAATCTCCTTGATGATCTTAGAAAGGAACTGGATCTTACCATGCTATTTATTTCTCATCATATCCTTGTTGTAAGGCACATCGCAGATAGAATAATGGTGATGTATCTTGGAAAAATAGTGGAGATTGCAGAGACAAAAGAAATTTTTAAGAATCCACTCCACCCTTATACACAGGCACTTCTTTCTGCAGTACCTGTTCCTGATCCAAAAACTAAGAGAATGAAGATTCATCTGGAGGGAGAAGTACCGAGTCCAGTCAATCCTCCCAAAGGGTGCTCATTCCATACAAGATGCAAATTTGCCTTTGAAAAATGCGGATGGACCGCGAATGAACTTGTGGAGTATCTAAGGCTTGTCATGGATCCTACAAGGAATGAAGAGCTAAAGGGTAATATTCTTGATGAAATTGAAATAGTTAGTGACACCGAACTAATAATGAGATTCAAAGAACTTGAAAATCCTGGAAACATAAGGGGTGTTATTGATAAGGAGAAGATAAACAATAATATCAGGGCCTTCTATGGTATAATGGGAATAGAAGTATCCGGTAAAGAAGTAAAAATAAAGCTTTACGAACCAAAGGTGCCTGAATTAAAGAATGTTGGTAATAATCATTTCGTTGCTTGCTTCCTCCACTAAAGATTTCCTACCTTTTTTTTACAATATGCATAGAGAGCATCATATAATGGGAACTGTAGCCTCATATTATCATAGTCATCTTTAGAAATTATTCTGAATCCTTCCGCTGCTGCCTCGAGACCTGCACCCTCCGGGGCTGGGTCCGGTATATCTGCATCCGCAGATCTTACTATCTTTGCCAGTTCAAGTATTGCAGGATCTTTTATTCCATATTTTTTTATTATTGCATCGAAGCTCACATATTCCTTTCCATTTTCTATATAATGCCCTAGTTCAACACCTGGTACATCAAATGGAATTGCATTTTCTTTTTTTGCCACTTCAAGAACCTTTTCTGGCTTGACAAAAAGGAATTCCGCGTCTTTGTCCACAAAATTTTTTATAAGCCATGGACACGCAATTCTATCCACCTTTGCCCTTTCTCTTGTTACCCATTTCATAATTATTGCTAACCTTATTCACTATTTAACACTTTTTAATTATTATTAAAAAAAGTTCTTAGGAAATTTTATCTAAAAAAAATTTATTCATTGAGGAAAATGATAAATTCAATGAGGTCCATCCTTGGATTGAATGTATGTAAGGATGATATAATGAGGTGCTTTGATATGAGGTATCCTCGACCCTTATAAATAAGTGTGAACAATGTTATTAAATGTCTAAAAACAAAATAGATGATATAGAAGGATAAATTACAAATTATTAAAAATGCTATATTTAATTACAATCTTTATTATCAACCTTGCATTTCTCCTTATAACCAGGTGAATAAAATGAGTCCTGCAGATCTATTGTTCATGCTTGTTTCCGCAGCACTTGTAATGATAATGACTCCCGGATTAGCTCTTTTTTATGGGGGTCTTGTAGGAAAAAGGAATGCTATATCAATAATGATGCAAACAATGGTATCTCTTGGATGGGTATCCATTTTATGGGTACTGTTTGGATTTTCACTTGTTTTTGGTCCGACTAATACTGTTTTTGGATGGATTTATGGATCTGGTAAATATTTCTTCCTTAACAACATAAATTTTAATACTTTATTGGGCCAGGAAACGCTTGTTTTTATGGTTTATCAGATGATGGTTGCTGTTATTACACCTGTTTTGATTGTAGGTGCATTTCCTGGAAGATTTAAATTTAGTTCATTTATGGTATTTTTAACAATGTGGTTCTTCCTTGTTTACGTTCCTATTGCACATATGATATGGGGTGAAGGAATATTCCAGCAATGGGGAGTTCTTGATTTTTCAGGGGGTATTGTTGTTCATGCCAGCGCCGGGTTTTCTGCACTTGCATCTGCTCTCTATATTGGTAAAAGGAAATTCAATCATAAAGCTCCTCATAATATACCGCTTGTAGTTCTTGGAATAGGTCTTCTTTGGGTAGGTTGGTTTGGTTTTAACTCTGGGAGTGCTCTAGGTATTAATAGCATTGCAATTCTCTCATTCATTAATACGACTATTTCTGCATCATTCGCATCAATTACCTGGATGTTCCTGGATCTTTATTTCAGGAAAAAAGTAAGTTCTGTAGGTTTCATGACAGGAGTGCTTGCAGGATTGGTAGTAATAACACCCTCTGCTGGGTATGTAAGCATTCAAGCAGCTATGGTCATAGGAATTATCGGAGCAATAGTCTCATACTTTGCGATAATGTTAAAAAATAAGATGGGCTGGGATGATACACTGGATGTATGGGGTGTCCATGGAATGGATGGCTTTACAGGCATTTTACTTTTAGGGATTTTTGCAACAATAGGTGCATCAGGTCTTATACTAGGAAACTACATATTCTTCTTAAAAGAGTTTGCAGCAGTGGCAATACTATCCCTTTACTCATTCATAATAACATTAATTGTCCTATATATCATTGATAAAGCTATGAAAGTAAGGGTTCCATTAAACGAGGAAATGGCAGGTCAGGATAAGATTGAATTCGATGAGGAAGCTTATCTTGAATAAATAAATTTTATCCTTTATAATTGGTTAACAATCCTATATGTAAAGAAAAATTAATATATCAAAATTTCTTTACATATATTGAAGATGGAAAATCTGGAATGGTTGATAAAGACTATGAAGGTGCTTTCGAACCCTGTGAGATTGAAGATAATCGCATCCCTTCAGAGGGAACCAAAACACATATACGCACTTGCAAAGGAACTTGGACTATCATATCCCCTAGTTCACCTTTATCTGCAGTCCCTTGAAGATCTTGGCATAGTGAAGGGCAGGATAGATGAGAGCAAGGTGGATGAAAGGGAAAGGAAGATATATTCGGTGGTACCATTCCAGATTTCCATCACGCCTGAAATAATAGAAAAACTTGAAAGAGGTGATGTAAATGAATGAGAAGGGAATGTTGCTGATGTATCTGCTGCCATCAATCCTCATGGGTACAATTATCCCATCGGCTTCTCTTTATATGGTAAGCAAAGGATTCAATCCCATAGCTGCCACAATAATCATAGTATTCTCAATCGTTGTTGCTGGTGTCATAGCCGTCGTGGGTGGAGGTCTTGGATTTGCATCAACAACACCAAAAATCTTTGATGATAACAGGGAAGAGCTGAACATACTCAGGGCAACCGTGAGGGCCATGGTGGATGAGACTGATAGGATAAACAATCTTCTTGAACAGATAAGGGATGTTCTCAGGGGTGAAATGAGATGAATGATGCTCCCATTAAACCAGAAGAGGTGGAAAGGCTGAGGAAGAACATTGAAAAACAGAGAGAAATTCTTGAGGAGATACTCATAATACTCAAAGAAGCGAGGGGAATCTAAAATGAACCTCTTTGACAAATATTATTATGGAAATGATGAAGGCAGATACACTGGTACAGTGAATATTCTGGGAGAGAGGATAATGGATGAAATAGTTGCCTCGGAGGTGCATGTAAAGGGAAGATTGAAATCTGGAAGAATCAGGTGCAACGGTCTCTACGTTTATGGCAATGTGGAATCGAGTGTAATAGAAACATGCAGGATTGAATCCAAGGGAAGAATATCATCTGAGAGCATCACGGGAAAAAGCATGGAGATCCTGGGCATGGTATCATCTGAAATAATAAAGTGCAATGAAATTAAGGTAAAAGGCAGAATAAAAAGTGAGAACCTTTATACGGAATACCTCTATGTTATGGGTGAAATCTCCTCCGAATATGTGAAAGGAAAAAGTATAAAAATAAATGGAAATGGAAAGGTAAAAAAGATTGAGGCTGATAATACAAAAATTGAAAGGGAAAGAGTTCCCTTTAGGAAAATGGACAGATTGGAGATAGAAAAACTCATTTCAGAAAGGGTAGAGATTGAAGATTGCATTGTAGGAAGCCTTGAATGTAGGAATGGTATAATAGGTAAGGGTACCCTGATAAGGCATTTGAAGGCAAGGGGTGAAATAATAATAAAGGATGATGCAAGAATTCTTGAGAGGGAGTAATGCACCATGGAGGCAATAGATGTAAGGGATCTGAAGGTATCCTACGATAAGAAGAATTTTGTGATAAGGGGTATAAGCTTCAAGGTAAAAAAGGGGGAAATATTTGGTTTCCTGGGACCCAATGGCGCAGGAAAGACAACAACAATTAGGGTCTTAACTACATTGATAAAGCCAACGGAAGGTGATGCTTATGTTCTTGGCTATGATGTTAAAAAAGATGGTCTTGAAATAAGACAAAGAATAGGTGTTGTTTTGCAGCAGCCAAGCTATGAATGGTCACTCTCTGTAGAAAAGAATATTTATGTTTATGGTGTCTTATGGGGTATTAATAAAAAAATTCTTCTGGAAAGAATTGAACAGTTGCTCAAGGATTTTGATCTAGATGACATTAGAAAAATATATGCAGCAGATATATCTATAGGTCAAAGGAGGAGGCTTCAACTGGCAAGAGAACTTGTTCATGATTCAGATCTCATTTTTGTTGATGAACCTACCATTGGCCTTGATCCAATAATAAAAAGGAAAGTATTGGATTATTTTAAAAACCTTGCAAAACAGGGAAAAACAATATTTTTCACCACCCATAATCTGGAAGAGGCTGATTATCTATGCGATAGAATAGCAATAATAAACAATGGTAAAATTCACGTAGTTGATACTGTTGAAAACTTAAAGAGAACTTATGAAAAGGAAAGAACTGTTGAAATATTGTTTAATGATGGAAACGAACGCATCCTTGATACATTAAGGGAAAGGATTGGGAATATTAAGATCTATACTCCAGAGGTAAAGGGTGAGCCGTATAAAATAGTTACATATAGACTACCTGAGGTGCTTGAGACAATAAATGAATTCATAAAAAATAATGGATATTCACTTCAATGGTTCAATGTGAAGAAAACGGAGCTTGAAGAAGTATTTTTGGATATAGTAGGTGATAGAAAAAATGAACAAAATATTTAGATTAACATACAGAATACTTGTTTCATCATTGGATATAAGTACGATAGGCCTCTTTATTATAATGCCTGTTGGTTATCTAATAATAATGGGGCTCATGATGGGCTCGATTGTTCCATACATGTATTTTAATGGTCTTAAGATTAGTTACGTAACATTTATCGCGCCCGGGGTTGTTGCAGATCAAATACTCATAGGTGGATCACTAGCAGGCTGGATATTGTGGCAGGACAAGAGAATTGGAATGCTTGAACAGATTTTTTCATTGCCTTATACAAGATTTCACTATCTAATAGGTAATTTGATATCAATGATCATTGTCACCTTTGCGGGTGCAATATTAATGACACTTGTTGCAATACCATTTATTTCATTAAAAATTTCAATATTGGGTATGCTCCTAGTGATAGTTTTTTTAATACTTGGAACATTCATATTTGGCTCTATTATGCTTGCATTGGGTGCAGTTGTAAAATCGAACCAGGTGTTTAACCTTATTTCAAATATTGTTATTTTTCTTGTTACATTTGCAAGCTCAGTTTTTTATCCTATAACATCAGAGACACCACTGCTTTTAAAAGTTATAGCTGAGTTCAATCCACTAACATATGTTGTAGATGGGATAAGGTCAGCTTACCTAAATCAAATAGGAATAAAAGATATTTATGAATTTTTTATACTTTTAATACTTTCAATTGTTTTCATGGCAATAGCAACAGTTGCATATAGAAAGATCAAACTTTCAGCGACTGTTTAAAATTTTTTTATAAACCGTGAAAACTATCCCATCAAAGTATATATAAGGATGCATTGAATACAGTTGCAAAGAGAATTTGAATCCTAAGAAAAAAGTATTCCTAGATTGAGTAATGAAATATCAAAAAATATGGATATAAGCGAAATAAATATATTCATAATTAAAATGAGCTTTATGGAACTTTGATGAAAAAAGGTGATAAAATGAGGAAGCTAAGGATCTCCTTTGGAATGGAGAATGAAGATCTACTTTCTGCTGGCCATTATGGTGATTCTGCATTTTTCCTTATATATGACTTTTATGAAAATGGTATTCTCGAATTCATTGAGAAAAGAGAGAACATTACAGGTGAATCTTTACACGGGGACTTTGAAAAATTCAAGAACATTATAAATATACTGTATGACGTTGATGTTTTTGCGGCATACAGGATGGGTCCAAATTTCCTTAATATTAGAGATAAAAGTAATAAGATACCCTATCTAACAAGAACAAGAAGTCTAAAGGAATCAATTGATCTTGTAAAAAATAACTTTGAATTTCTTTGGGAGGAAAAATTAAAAAAATTAAAGGCTTGAATAGTAGTCCTCATCGTAGGGCTCAGGTTTAAGTCCTTTCCTTTCCCTTATTTTTCTAACTACCTGATCCTGTAGCTCCCTTGGTACCCTCTCGTATCCTGCGTTTTCTGTGGACCAAAGTACCCTTCCGCTTGTTGCAGACCTTATTGCAGATGCAAAACCAAAGAGTTCAGCAACAGGGGCTTTAGCCACTATAGTTGTTTGATACTCCTCCTGTTCTATGCTCAATATCACGCCCCTTCTCTGCTGTAATTCCCTTGTAACATTACCTACCTCTTCGGTAGGCACATTAAGGAATACATTCTGTATTGGCTCAAGTAGTATTCTCTCAGCCTGGCACATTGCACCATATATTGCATTTCTTACTGCTGGGATTACCTGTGCTGGACCCCTGTGAATGCTATCCTCGTGTAGCTTTGCATCAACAAGCTTTACCTTAACACCATAAAGCTTTTCATTAGCAAGTGGACCCTTATCCACTGCCTCCATAAATGCCTGTTTAACAAGCTCCATTGTCTCATTTAAATATTGTATACCCCATGTCATGTCTAGAAGAATGTTGGGTCCCTTTATTACCTCCACCCTTCTTGCCTCCTCCTTATCAAGTCCTAGGTCCTCAAGCTTCTTTGATAGTGTTTTCTTATCCTTGAACCTATCACCCTGCTGTACCTCTCCTGAAAGTATTCCCTTCACAACATTCTCCTCAAGTGGCTCTACCTCTATGTAGAACCTATTATGTTTGTTCGGTGATTTGCCCTCAAATGGTCCTCCTTTATGATCCACTGTTTCCCTATAGACAACAAGGGGCTCAGATGTCTCTACTTCAACCTTATAATCGTTTATTATTCTATAAAGTGTTACTTCAAGGTGAAGTTCACCCATGCCGGAGATCAGATGCTCTCCCGTTTCCTGGTTTATCTCAACTTGTATTGATGGATCTGCCTTAGCAATGAGCCTTAAAACCTCTATAAGCTTAGGTAGATCCTTTGTATACTTTGCCTCTATAGCCATTGTAACCACAGGATCGGAATAATGTTTCATTGGTTCAAAGGGCTCAATCCCTTTTATTGATGATACTGTTGATCCTGCTATAGCATCCTTAAGACCTACAATTGCCGCTATATTTCCTGCCTTTATCTCATCAACTGGGATCCTGTCAGGACCAACAAGCATTGCAAGTTGCTGAACCCTATAGGTTCTATCACCCATATCTGAAATATAAAGCTCATCACCCTTCCTCAATGTTCCTGAATAGACCCTACCCACTGCTACCTCACCTGCATGTTGATCCACAATTATTTTTGTTATCATTATTACTGTGGGCCCCTTCGGATCTGCATTTAAAAGTGATTTTCCCACATCAGAGTTTAGATCTCCCTTCCAGATCTGGGGGATCCTGTATTTCTGTGCTTCTGAGGGATTTGGTATATGATGAACAACCATGTCAAGCACTACCTGATGAAGTGGCGATCTCTTTGAAAGTGTTTTCTGATCACCATTCTTTAGATATTCATAAACATCCTTAAACGTGATTCCATTCTTTTTCATTGAGCTAATGCTCAATGCCCATTTATTAAATGCTGAACCAAAGGCAACAGTACCGCTCTCTACCTTCACCTGCCATGCCTCCTTGAACTCCTGTGGGGCATATAGCTTTATCAACCTGTTTACATCTGTAATTATCTTTGCAAACCTCTTCTGCATTTCCTCAGCGTTAAGCTTTAGCTCGTTTATTAATCTATCAACCTTGTTTATGAAAAGTACAGGCCTTACCTTCTCCTTCATTGCCTGCCTTATTACTGTCTCAGTCTGGGGCATTACACCCTCAACGGAATCCACAACCAGTATTGCACCGTCAAGTGCCCTCAATGCCCTTGTTACATCCCCTCCAAAATCTACATGGCCAGGGGTATCAATAAGGTTGATCAAATACTCTGTTCCATCCACCTCATGAACCATGGATGCCGCAGCTGCATTTATTGTAATGCCTCTTGCCTGTTCCTGTTCATCATAGTCAAGAACAAGCTGTTTGCCTGCAAGCTCCTCACTCATCATTCCTGCCCCTGCAATTAGATTATCGCTTAGGGTTGTTTTTCCATGGTCTATGTGTGCAATAGTTCCAATGTTCCTGATCTTTGTTATATCATCCATTATTTTCGATGCTCTTCTAATGTTATCCTCTTTCCTTCCCACCTGTACCACCTTACCTTGCAGATGCCGCTATTCTTTCTACCTCTTCCTTCTTGGAGATAGCAAAACTTGACATATCATAGTTTGAGGCCTTTATTATCTCGTCAGCAAGGCATTCATAAATTGGCTTTGAACTCCTGAATGTACACTGCATGGCACCAAGGGCTAAATTCCTGATTGCAAGATCTAGTCTTCTTGATGCAGAAACATCAACCGCCTTTGGCACTGCCACACCACCCATCTTTAGCCTTGTTACCTCTTCTCTGGGAGCAGCATTCTCAATTGCATTAACCAGTACCTGCAGGGGGTTTTTCTTTGTCTTTTCATTAATGATCTCAAATGCCTTCATGACTACCCTATAGGCACTCAGCTTTTTACCTGTGTATTTTTCTGTCCTCATCATATTGTTTATTAATCTTTCAACAACATTCATCTCCTTTTTACCAAGGTGTTTCCTTCCATGTACACCATGCGTATGTAAAACATACCTTGGTTTAAGGTTAAGATATTTAACAAGACTGGGATCCTTTACCACTACCTCATCAGGATCGTATTTTCCAAATATGTATATCTTCATTGGATCACCTCACAGGCTTCTCCTTCCTGCCCTTAACAAGTTCCTTCAAGGATATTCCATTTACCTTTACTACCTTGTACCTAACACCAGGGATATCACCCTTTGATCTTCCTAACCTTCCCCCTATACCCTCTATAACTACTTCATCATGCTCATCAATATAGTTAATTGCACCATCTCCGGGGGCAAAGGCTGTCACCACTTTCCCATTTTTAATTAATTGTACCTTTACTGCTTTCCTGATTGCAGAGTTTGGCTGCTTTGCCTCAATACCTATCTTTTCAAGAACAATTCCCTTTGCCTGTGGAGATCCCTCCAGAGGGTCACTTTTTTCTTTCAACTTCAATACCCTCTTCTTATAATACCTATCACTCCACCTTAACTTTTGCCTCGATTTCTTCAATTTTTTAGCTGTATATAATCCATTGGCCAAATTGGATCACCATCTTTTTATTTTTATTCACTTGAATTAACAACCAGTATAAATAATCTATCATGGTTACCTGTTAAGGTATCCTATAAACTTGTGGAGAGGAAAACCATTGCTCCAGTGCATTATGTAATTGCCAGAGCTTGTTAACTCAAGCTTTGGCAGGATCTTGTAAATGAGACCTATATTTCCCTTCACCTCCATTCCAGGAGGTGCAAAAAGTCTCCATGGATCACCCTGCACCCTCTTAAGCCTGTATGCATATATGGGAAATACACCAGCCCTTGAGGTGAGCTTTATATGGCCTATTATCTGTTCCTGGGCCCTGCCATTTGACATTGTAAACCTAATAACATCATATATTGAGCTCTTCACCTCTATAGGGAATGAAAAATCATCCCTTATGGCAATTATATCTATACCAAATGATCCGGCGGCCCTTAAAACAAGAAATGGCCTTTCAGCTATTTTTAAATAAAGACCCTTCTCATATTCATTGAAGGACCTCACCATTTTTTCTATGAATTCCTTCTCACCCGATAGTATCTTTCTTAACTCCCTTTCATACACATTTCCTGCCATTTTTATCACAGCTCATCAAGATCCTTACCAATTAGATCCGAAAGGTATCTATGGATGGATCTTATCCTTTCCACAGACCTTATCAATCCCTTCTTCCTATAATAATCAAGAATGTTTTCAAGTTTAATTTTTTTTGTTCCTGATATAAGATTATCGGCCTGGCAAACTATCTTCTCCTCAATAGTCTCAGGGATTAAATCTGTTTCAGGGAGCCCCAGCTTAATGGCCTCTTCACTTTCTATTCCACCACCCACATGCCTCTTCACAATGTTCACTATATCTTCAGGATATCCTAGAGATCTCAATATGAGTGCACCCGTGATTCCATGTGAAACACTATTATCCCTGGTCCTGCCTATGTCGTGAAGGATTGCACCACATTCGAGAAGAGGAAGGTCTGCATTGCAGAGAACTCCTATCTTTAGTGCAAGGTCTGCCACGGCTATACTATGATCTATCAACTTTTCATCCGCTCCCTGCTCCTTCAGGACCTTAATGCATTCATCCCTGGTAAAAATCTTAACATTTTTACCGTTTTTTGATGGAACTACCCTCATTATTCCATTAAATCTCTTTTTTAATTCATTTCCTTCAAAATATCTGTCAAGAAATATTGCAAGTGCGGAAACCTCACTGTGAGGCTGATTTGTAATAGCAACATTGAAATCTGCCATCTTGTAAACCTCGCCCGGGACCTTTTCAGAACCAACAATAATGAGCAAATCCCTATCCTTTGGGATTTCACTGATAATATCTTGGACAGGAATTCCATACATTGTAAGGTGTACCTTTACACCTTCAAAGGACTGCATATATTTTTTCCAGTTAATGCCAGTCTTTATGGTGAAATTTCCACCAAACCTTTCAGTAATGTCATTAACAGTTTTTTCAAGCTCAGCATCCCTTGTGTTAACTAGAATCTCATCAGCACCAAATGCCCTAGAAACAAGGCATACATGTGTTGTTACCCTTTTATCCCTTTGTGGTCTGTGCCCGAGCCTAAGTACAGAGATTCTCACCATCAAATCCACCATTATAGCCTGTCCATTGGTGGCTTTTCTATCTTCCTCTGCTTTACTTCCTCCTTTTCAATCTTTTCCTGTTTTGTCCCAAGGGAAAGGAATAAAAATAATATTGAGAAAAAGGTTATGGCTGAAAGTATTATGGATGCAAGTGCCTCTAGGGCTATTAAGGGTATCAATATTTTTTCGTTGAAAAAGAAGAATATTATGAAGCCTGTAAGAACTATGAGTATCCCTGATAAGAAACTTGATATTGTTCCCTGGATATTTGTATATTTAGGAAGAAATAAAACAAAGGATGCAATACCTGAAGTTATTACGGGTAAAATAAAACCATAGATAGGTATATTGTATTGATAAATCAAATAAAGTGAAACGGCGGTGATGCCAATAAGTATTCCAGATATAAGGCCGAGAATTCCCCCTCCTATCCTTGAAAAGTATTCAAAAATATTCATAATTCCACCCTTTCTAGATCATGACCCCTTATTTCAAACTTTGAACTCCTTTTTATTATACCCTTCAGGAATGTAAGTGATACGTTAAGGGATGACTGAACATCACCAAGAAAGATTGATTTTTTATCCCCCATGATTTTTAATATTGTTTCTTCATATTTATATATTTCTTCATCACTCATTGTTGCTATCCTTATAATTTCTGGAAGCTCAACTATGGGCATTGTGATGTTTATCTGAACTGTATCATAATATGCCTTGTAAGATTTTGTCCTCTGGCCATTCTCTCTTATTGTCCACTGGCTTTCAACAAGTTTTATCTTCTCTAGATAAAATAGTGCCCTTTTTCCTTCCTCGCCATACTTTTTTTCTATTTCTTCAATTGTCATCCAGTTTGAAATAAGGTCTAGAAATAGGTTCTTTTTAATTTCTGTATCTGATGTATGAAAAATTGCTACCATATCTGATGAATCATTAATTGCCTTTATCTTACTCATACTGATCCCTTACCTATATGCAAAAGTTAAATATATATTTTGAGATTATTTTTACCAGAATGTTTGAATGTAAAATTAAAATTCATAGCGAAAATGCACAGAAAATATTAAAATCTGTAGAGATTGAGAATAGGGGATATGTGGAATCAAGAATAGAAGGGAATAAACTTATATTCGAAATAAAATCAAATAATTTTAAGAGTTTTTACAGGACTATAGAGGACCTTTTGGATTCCCTTTCCCTTTCTTTTAATATTATGAAGGAATAATTTTTATATCTCCTTACAATTTTTTAATTTATGGAACTAATTAGAGTAGGAAAGGTAAAAAAGGTTTATTCAGTAAATGAGAATGAACTTCTTTTTGAATTCACCAACAATATTTCGGTTTTTGATAAAATAATACCTACAGAAATACCAGATAAGGGTGCATCACTCTGTAGAACCTCAGCCCACTGGTTTGAGGTATCGGAGAGTATTGGTATAAAAACACATTTTATATCTCTGGAAGGCTGGAATAAAATGAGGGTGAAGAGATTTAAGATTGTGAACAGAGGATCAAGGGAGCTAAAGAACTATTTAATTCCTCTTGAATTTATAACAAGATATTATGTTGCAGGATCCCTTTATGACAGGTTGAAGGATGGAAAGATTAAGCCCATGGATATTGGCATAAAGAATTTTAGATATGGCGAACCCTTGCCAGAGCCATTTTTTGAGGTAACAACAAAGTTTGAGGAACACGATAGAAATCTTGATTTTGATGAGGCAATGGAGATCTCAGGACTCGATAAAAAAGAATTAGAGGAAATAAGGGAAATAATATTGAAGGTGGATAAAAGAATAAACTCTGATGTAAAGGGCAGGGGTCTTATACACGTGGATGGTAAAAAGGAACTTGCCTTGGATTTTGAGAGGGTACCATATCTTGTTGATACCTTCGGAACAGCTGATGAGGACAGGTTCTGGGATCTAAAGGAATATGAGAGGGGGAATTTTGTTGAACTTAGTAAGGAGTTTGTTAGACAGTACTATAGAAGTATAGGGTATCATGCAAAATTGATGGAGGCTAGAGAAAAGGGATTACCAGAACCAGAAATACCTCCACTCCCAAATGATATGATTGAAAAAACAAGCCAGTTATATAAAGAACTTTATGAAAAAATTACTGGAAAAAAATGGTAAAAAAAATTAAAAAATTTACTTCCTCTTCCTGAGGAAGAATGCAAGGGCTCCTACCACTATTATCACTGCCACCACGGCACCTATTATCAATGGAAGCATGTTTGATGGGGCTGTCGGAGATATAACTATTGTATCACCTGAGGCTGTTGCATAGCCCGGTGTGGTTATGGTGCTAGAAGGATCGTATACTATCTTCAGTGTATAATTACCGTTTAGTCCTGTATAAATACTGTTTGATATGCTCCAGTTTGCATAGAATAGTACATACTTTGATGCATTGTAGTAGAATGTTGTTGTATTTGTGGTTGGATCATAGGTCCTCTGCCATGAGGAGAGTGATTTTGAAAGCATGGTAAAATTCAATGTAGACACATTGCTCATTTCGTTAAGCTTATCATTCTGATAATTTGATATCATTCCCATTCCGAAGAAATACTCGCCCATCTCATTAAGATCGTATTCTTCGCCATTATGCGAGATTTTAAAGCTTCCTTTTACCTCAAAGGCTCTCCATGAAAGATTTACCTTTGTTTCGCTCTTTGTCTTATTGAATATACCTGATACCCAAAGGTTTATTGTGAGGAGCTTAGTTATAACAAGTGCAGTGGAGTTTCCATGTAAAACAAGGTTAAATGTAAGGCTCATATTATCCACTGATACATTATGGTACCTTGACTTGAGCCAGCCCTCCATAAAGGATATTGCCCAATCTGATGGATTTGTAAAGTTCTCGGTAAATGAGTATGAAATTGTTGTGCCATTGAGTTTCTTAGAAATTGCTCCACCGGCAGGATATGTGAATATCAGAGATGCCTCTGAGTTTAGCTTTACATTAGCCAGCCCCTTGTCCGGATATATTGTCACGTTGAGATAACTGGCTGTTGCTGCAGGCACTGCTAGCGAAAGTAGGAATATAGATACTATCCCAACTACCAAAAGGTTTTTCATAATTTAACCATTATTTATGTGAATTTAAATATTTTGGTACAAATTTTTTACTTTAATATCAGCATAGCATCCCCAAAGCTATAGAACCTGTATTTATTCTCCACTGCAATTCTGTAAGCCTCCATTATCCTGTCATAACCTCCATAGGCTGTAACAAGCATTATCAAAGAGGATTTAGGTATGTGAAAGTTTGTAATAAGTCCATCTGTTTTAAATTTAAAATTATATGGTTCCTTTATAAATAGATCTGTCTCAGAATATCCAGGGATTATTTTTCCATTTATTGAAGAGGACTCTAGTGCCCTTATAACAGTAGTTCCAACAGCAAATATTCTACCTTCAGTATTATTTAGCAAATCTGCTGTATCATTTGAAATATAATATAATTCCTTATGTAATTTTCCCTTTTCAATATCCTCATTTTTGATCTCCTTAAATGTTGCATAGGAAATATGAAGGGTAACATAGGCAATTTTAACACCCTTTTCCTCGATTTTTTTAATTAGATCCTCTGTAAAATGAAGGCCTGCAGTTGGTGATGCTATTGACCCATCAACCCTTGCAAAAACAGTCTGGTATCTTTCAGTATTTTCTATTTTTTCCTTAATATAAGGGGGTAATGGCATTTGACCATATTTTTCAATAATTTCCATTATTGGGGCATCAAAGTTAATTCTTGCCAATCCTTCTTCCTTTTCAATTACCTCGCCACTATATTCACCAACTTTCAATATTGTACCGGGTTTTATATTTTTACCCTTAACTAGAAATGAGTTCTCATTTGGTGAGATTAGTAATAGTTCTATCTTGCCTCCTGTTAATTTTTTTCCATAGAGCCTTGCCTTGATTACCCTTGAGTTGTTGAAAACTAGAACATCTCCCCTTCCAAGGTAGTTGATTATTTCATAAAATAACCTGTGTTCTATTGTATTTCCAACTACCATCAATCTTGAATGATCCCTTGGCTCCACGGGCCTTTGGGCAATTAAATCCTTTGGTAAATAATAATTGTACCTTTCCAAATCCATATGTCATAAATAGATCAATTATTTTAAATCAATGTTTTTTGATGAAAAATATTTATATCTAATATATATATACTATCTATGGAGGCCGTAATACTTTCAGGGGGCTTTGCAAAAAGACTATTGCCAATTTCTGAATTCATACCCAAGCCACTCCTTCCTCTTGGTGGAAGACCCATCCTGGACCATATTATTTCAAAAGTAAAGGCAATTGGTATTGAAAATATATATCTATCTGTAAATAAAAGATTTTCAGATCAATTTTTATATTACGCATCAAAAATTAAAGATGTTAATATAGAGGTAATAGTTGAACCAACAAACTCTGAGGAAGAAAAATTTGGTGCAATAAGGGGATTGGGCTTTGCAATTGGAAATATAAAAAGGGATGATTATCTTGTAATTGCTGGAGATAACTATTTTGATTTTGATCTTTTGCCTATGAAAGAATTCTTTAATAAGAAAGAAAAAACAACGGTGGCCCTCTATGACATTGGGTCAACAGAAATGGCAAAAAAATACGGAGTGGTAAAGGTAGATAGTGATTTCAGAATTCAGAGCTTTGAAGAAAAGCCTATCAAACCAAAAAGCACATTGATAAGTACAGGAATTTATATGTTTAAGAATGATTTGCCTGATATAATAAATAAATATTTAAAGGAAGGGGGAAATCCTGACCAGTTAGGTCATCTGATTGAATGGATGATTAAAAATGATACTGTTTATGGCTTTCCTTTCAAGGGAAGATGGTATGATATAGGATCAATTGATATTTATAAAGAGGTTTTTAACAGTTTTGTTAAATAATATTTATCAGGTTTTTTACCTGCTCTGGTAAAACATAATTAACAAAAATGCTATGAAAAATTTTTAAAAATAACATTGTAAATATCTTTCTTTACCCACTAATAAGGGAGAGGTGAAATCATGGATAAAGTAATGAAAAGGGATGGTACAATAGTCCCCTTTGATAGAAAAAAGATAACCACTGCAATTTACAAGGCCATGAAGGCCACTGGCTTTGAAAATTACAACGAGGCTGACAGGCTATCCCAGATAGTTGTAAAAAGGCTGGAGGAAATGGGTCTGGAGGTACCTAAGGTAGAGGAGATACAGGATGTTGTTGAAGAGGTCTTGATGATCCAGGGTTATACAAATGTGGCCAAGGCCTACATACTTTACAGGGAGAGAAGGAAGATAATCAGGGAAATTAAAAAGGCCTATGGTGTAAAAGATGACCTGAAGCTCTCCCTTAATGCAATAAAGGTTCTGGAATCCAGATATCTTCTTAAAAATGAGAAGGGGGAAGTGATAGAAACCCCGGGCCAGATGTTTGAGCGTGTTTCTAAATATATTGCACTCATTGACATATTATACGATGAATCGATATATGATATAAATGGATCCCAGAGGCCGTGGGAGGTAAAGGATGTAAAGGAGCACACACTTACCTACTGGGAATATGATATGATAAAGAGGGCATATTCCATAATGAATCTCGAGGGAAGAATGAAGGTGCCCTTTGAAAAGGTAATTTCAATAATAAATGAAAAGGAAAGAGAGATAGAAAAAACATCTATGGTTTTCTATGATTTAATGAGCAAGAGATACTTCATACCCAACTCGCCAACACTAATGAATGCAAACACAGAGATAGGCCAACTCTCAGCCTGTTTCGTTATACCTGTTAATGATTCAATGGATGGCATATTTGATGCTGTTAAATTTGCTGCTTTGATTCACAAATCCGGTGGGGGTACAGGCTTTTCGTTTTCGAGGCTCAGACCCAAGGGGGATCTGGTTGGTTCAACAAAGGGTGTTGCCTCTGGACCTCTTAGCTTTATGAGAATATTTGATGTAGCGACAGATGTAATAAAGCAGGGGGGTAAGAGAAGAGGAGCAAATATGGGTATTTTAAGGGTGGACCACCCAGACATACTTGAGTTCATAACGAGCAAGGATTCGGAAAATAAAGTACTTACAAATTTCAACATAAGTGTGGCAGTGACTGATGAATTCATGAGGGCGCTTGAAAATAATACCACGTATCCTTTAAGGAATCCCAGGAATGGTGAGGTGGTAAGGGAGGTGGAGGCGAGGCGTATATGGGATCTGATAGTTTCACATGCATGGGCAACAGGAGATCCTGGTGTAATTTTCATTGATGAGATTAACAGACATAACCCCACGCCACATTTGGGTGAAATAGAGAGCACAAATCCCTGCGGTGAACAGCCATTGTTGCCATACGAATCCTGCAATCTTGGATCAATAAATCTCTCACTTATGGTTGATGAGGATGGTAGCATAAACTGGGAAAGGCTAAGGCATGTGGTAAGGGAATCTGTTCATTTCCTTGACAATGTTATTGATGCTAACAAATTCCCATTGCCACAGATACAGGAAATGACAAGGAAAAATAGAAAAATAGGGCTTGGGGTAATGGGATTTGCAGAGATGCTTATTAAGATGGGCATACCCTATAATTCTGAGAAGGCACTTGAAACAGCTGAAAAGGTTATGAAATTCATTAATGATGAGAGCCACAGGATGAGTATGGATCTTGCTGAAAAGAGGGGAGTATTTCCTGCCTGGAAGGGCTCAGTATGGGAAAAGAAGGGAATAAGGATAAGAAATGCAACAACAACCACAATTGCTCCAACTGGTACAATATCCATTATTGCTGATACAAGTTCATCGATAGAGCCTCTCTTTGCCCTATCGTTTATAAGGAATGTTCTTGACGGGGCACAGCTTTTGGAGGTAAATCCACTCTTTGAAGAATATGCAAGAAGGAATGGTTTTTATAGCGATGAAATAATGAGGGAGATAGCAAAAACAGGTTCTATACAGCATTTAGATCTTCCTGAGGAGGCAAAAAGGATATTCGTTACTGCATCCGATATAGATCCAGAATGGCATGTCAGGATGCAGGCATCTTTTCAGAAATATACTGATAATGCAGTAAGCAAAACAATAAATATGAGGAATGAGGCAACTATTGCTGATGTTGAGAAGGCATACATGCTTGCATATAAGCTGAAGTGCAAGGGAATAACTGTATACAGGGATGGTAGCAAGAGTGTGCAGGTTCTAACAAAGGGAACAGAGAAAAAGAAGGAGGAGAAAAAAATAGAGCTCGAATTTAAGCCTAAAGACACTGAGTTATTACAAGTTGATAGCACCTTTGACTCCGCATGCCCTACAGGCAAATGTGAGCTATCATGAAATCAATACAGCTTTACATGGACCTGCAGAAGCTTGGAATGGTAAATTCACACTTTTATCTTCACGACAAGAGGCTTGTTGTTACAAAAATAATAAACTATGATGGAGGTCACATAACATATATAGCTGAAATTAGCAGATCTGACTTTATAGATGAAAAAACAATAAGCTTAAAAAAGGAGGAAATAATTAAAAGATACTCCCTTGAAACATTTGAATTAATTTCTGTTGACAGAAAAAACAAAAATTATAAGGTTCTAATTGTTCAAAAATTACCCGATCTATTTTCTATGATTTACAATGAAATGAACTATAGTGCCTTTATTGTACCTCCAGTGATTGTAAGTAGCGAAAATATGATGGTGACATTATTAGTGAAGGATGAGAAATTGGACTACCTCCTTCAATTCCTTAAAAAATTTGGAATAAACTATAGAATTATTAGGAAAACTATGATACCTAGGGAGAGGGGGCTTACGGTAAGGCAATGGGATGTTGCAATTACAGCAATTTCTATGGGATACTACTCAATTCCTAAGAAGGCAAAATTGAAGGACATTGCAAAAAAGTTTAAGATTTCTGTTCCTGCAGTTCAGAGGATCCTTAGAAGCGTAGAAATTAAAGCTATGGAGGAGTATTTTAATCCTCTATTATAGGTCATTAGTAAAAATATCATTATTTTTTCTATAAATTCTTTAATTTTATTTATATAAATATTGTAAAAAATTTCTAAAGTTACTAAAGAAAAATTTTATTTTTGAGTTTGGATTCTAAATTCAATGCTAAGAATTAATGATGCTGATATAATATTAAAAAATGATCCTTTGAAAAAGATATATATTGAAATTACAAGTGGTTGTAATTTATCCTGTAAAATGTGTTACAGAAATTTTTGGAGTGATCCCGTTGGGAACATGGAGAAAAGAATATTCTATAAGGTGTTAGAGGATGCAAATGAATTTGATGAATTGAGTGATATACACTTTGGAGGCATAGGTGAACCATTATTTCATCCAAACTTTAATGATTTTCTAAAATCAATACCAAATAAGTATAATATTGAAATCTCAACAAACGGTACTCTTCTAAATGAGATATATTCAAGAAAAATTGTGGAAAAGGGGGTTAAAATGGTTATATTTTCAATAGATTCACCTCAAGAACAGGGATTTATGGACATAAGGGGAATTAAATCCAATATAATATACAGAAATATAGAGACTCTAAATAAGATAAAAAACGAAATGAGAAGTGATTTTCCCGAGCTTGAAATAGAGTTTGTTGCAATGCGTTCAAACATAGAATCACTTCCACAGATGGTAGAGGTAGCAGATTCCCTTGGTGTTTCCAAATTCCTGGTTTCCCATCTTCTACCACTTGATGAAAAATTGAAAGATGAGATTGTTTATAACACAAATGAATTCAATATATATTTTGATGAATTCATAAGGAAGGCAATGTCTAAAAGGATAATGACAACAATGCCAGAATATTCACTAAAGACAGAGAGGATATGTGATTTTATGGAAAGAAGGAGCACTGTTATCTCATGGGATGGTGAGGTAATTCCTTGCTATAGATTCCTTCATGAGTATCCAGAGTATATTTTTGGAAGGAAAAAGACTGTAAAGAGATATTCCTTTGGAAATATAATGAAAAGAAGACTGAAGGACATATGGTACGGAGATGATTACAGGAAATTCAGATGGATAGTAAAGTCATCCCTCTATCCTTCCTGTATAGACTGCGTTTTTGCTGATAAAAAATGCAACTTTGTTCTTGACACATCACTTGATTGTGAGGGTAATTCACCCTCCTGCGGTGATTGTCTCTGGTCTAGAAGGCTAATTCTCTGCCCCTAAATATTTATATATTTAATTTTAATAATTTAAATCAATGTCAAAGATGATTAAAAGTCTTGTCCAAGATGTTTTCAAAAACTCACCTTCAAAGATGAGGGTGGTTAAAAAAATGTTATTTTATGGCCTTTCTGTAAAGAATGGAGCAATTTTTTGCAACGATGTTGAAATACCTTATAAATCCCTAGCAAAGGCATGTAACGTGGATCAAAGGGTGGTAAAAAGTGTTGTAAATGAAATATCTTCAAATGAAGAGCTATCTAAGATATTTTTAAACATAGAGGCATCAATAAACCTGAAGGATGTAGCTGGTGCTATAGGTTTTGGTGCAATGGAGATAACTGCCCATAATCCTAAGGAGCCGGGAATAATCGCCGCTGTAAGTACATTAATAGCCCAATATGGGATAAACATAAGACAGGCGATAGTTGAAGACCCTGAGTTCATTGAGGAACCAAGGCTTTACATAATAACAGAAGAGCCATTACCAGGTGAAATTATACCAAAAATAAAGGCCCTAAAAAATGTAAAAAGCATAAAAATTTTATGAGGAACTATTGTACATTGTTGCATAGGAGCCTAGATCGAGTAATCCATGACCTGAAAAGCTCATCAATATCCTTTTCTTGCCATCCTTTTTAGCCTCTTCTGCTATCTCCTTGATAATGGGGAGTGCATGGGAAGTTTCGGGTGCAGGTATATAGCCCTCTGTCCTTGAATAGAGTTCAGCATACCTGAATATTGTCTCCTGATCATAATCCCTTGATGAAACAATACCCTTTTTCATAAGCAGGCTCAAAGTAGGTGCAACTCCATGGTACCTAAGACCACCTGAATATATGGGTGGCGGTATAAAATCGTAACCTATTGTGTACATCATTAACTGAGGAAGTATCATACCTGTATCTGGGTAATCGTACCTATATTCCCCCCTGGTCATTTTTGGAACCTCAAGGGATCCAGCTGCGATATACTTTGTATTTTTATAATCCTTATAGAATGGAAATGCAAGACCTGAATAATTTGATCCACCACCCACCACTCCTATGATATAATCAGGTTCTATTCCATTATTTTCAAGCTGTTTCCTTGCCTCTAGGCCTGCTATTGTTTTGTAAAGTATATCCGCGTTAACAACGCTACCAACATTATATTTTCCATTATTCTCCAATGCATATTCTACTGCCTCACTAATTGCAATTCCCAGGCTTCCGTCCCTCTTTTTTTCATCCTTTAGCATCTCTATTCCCACTTTTGTCAAATTGCTTGGGCTTGAATGTACCTCACCTCCCAACATCCTCATCATTGTTACCCTGTATAACTTCTGCCTGTAGGATGCACTTACCATAAATATCTTAGACTTTAGTCCATTCAATGTAGAAGCCAATGCAACAGCAATACCCCATTGACCTGCACCAGTTTCGGTTGTAACAAATGGGACACCATCAATCTTTGAATAATATGCCTGGACTAGCGCACTATTTATCTTGTGGGATCCAGAAAATGTGTAACCCTCCATCTTCATATATATTTCAATGGGGGAATTAAAAAGCCTTTCGAACCTCTTCGCTCTTATTATAGGAGTAGGTCTACCCACTTGAAAATAAAGATCACGCAAATCCTCAGGAATTTTTATTTTACTTTCGCTAGAAAATTCATGTCTAAGTACCTCTGTTGGCATTACCTTTTTTAAAACCTCTATTGACTTCCCTGTTATATCCCTGGGAGGAGGTAATGGCTCCGGAAGATCGGGCAAAATGTTGTACCAGAAATCTGGCATATCGTCCTGTACCAAATCTATTCTATTGCTCATAGTCACTTTAAATACATAGATGTATTTAAAATTTCTTAAATGACATTATTAATACATTAAATTTAAATAATTGTATTTAATTGGGATAAACATGGATGTAATAAGGGGTTTCAAAGGAATTGGTTATTCTAAGTCGCTCAATCCGCTTGACCCTTACTTAACATTGCCATACGATGAAATAAAGGGTAAAAAAAGGTTAGAGTATTTAAAAAAGAGTAATTATAATTTTGTAAGAATAATTCTTCCAGAGGAGGGCGAAGATCCACTTTTAACCATAAGGTCTTTTATGTCTAAAAAGATATTCGAAAGGGATAAGAAAGATAACATATACTTATTTGAACAGGAGTTTTATTACAGAAAAAGGAGGTACTTAAGAAGGGGATTCATTGCACTTCTCAATTTAGACTATGCAAGGGAAAAGGTTCATCCTCACGAAAAGATTTTTCAAGCACCAATGATACAAAGGCTTAAGCTTTTGGAAAAAACTGGATTTGATCTCGAGCCAATTTTCCTTCTTTATGATGAAAGATTAGCCAAATGTTTTAGATTTGAAAATTTAGAATTACTTGCGTGGGGAGAAGAGCCTGCTGGAATAATAAACAGACTGTATTCATCAGAAATCAACTTCGATGGATGTGATGCTGGTGAATTTGTAATAGCGGACGGGCATCATAGGTTTTCAGCTGCTCTTGAATTTTATAAAAATAAAAGTGTTGCTGGCTGGATTATGGCATATTTTGTAGATTTAAATAATGAATCTTTATTCATTATACCTTCATACAAGGTAGTAAAGGGGGCTAAATTTAATATTAATGAATTAGAGGATTATTTCGATATTGAAAAGTTAGAAGGAGCTTTTAATTTACTCAGAAAAAACGCATTTTTGATGCAAAGTAAAGAAGGTTCTTATATTCTTTATTTAAAAGAAAAAAGCGATTTACCTGAACCTGTTATATTTGAAGAAATAATTATGAAAAAGATTATTAGATTAAAAATAAATGTTAAAAATGTAAAGACCTTTAGATCCGTTGATAATATTTCTTTGTCAAAAAATGACGTTTCATTTATTTTCAGACCACCTTCACCAAAGGAGGTATGGGATTTTGCTATAAAAGGTGGAATTATGCCTCAGAAATCCACATATTTCTACCCAAAAATTGCTTCTGGACTGAGAATTTTTGATAAAATTAATTTTTTTAATTGAAAAGTAGTTTTAAGATACATTATGCCGGGGCCGGGGATCGAACCCGGGGCCTTCGGATTTCCCAAGTCCTTTTTAAAAAAGGAACCCTATGAGTCCGACGCTCTACCAGCTGAGCCACCCCGGCATTATGTGAGCTGAGTTTGGGAAGGAATTGAAAGAAGGTTGGATTTCCTTACCTCTATTTTCTTAATGTTGTATACTGACTTTACATTCTTTTCAATGTCCTGAACAATCTTATCTGAGAGCATGTAATTTACAAACTCATAAAAATTCATTTTTGTTCCATTGTTTAAAACAGCCTCTATTATCTTTTTCCTTATTGCACTTTTTAATGAAGAATTTATCCTTTTATCCGCAATGGCCGTAATCTTTACCCTAATTGTGTAACCATCTGACGTTGTAACTGGGAATATTGCATCTATTCTAGATCTCCTTCTCCTTACCAGTCTTCTAATATAGTCCTGTGTAACATCGTGACCAATGAAATGTGTAAATGCCTGATTCCCATCTATTTTATTTACCTTGAAATAAAGCTTAACATACTCCTTCTTAATATCCCCATTAATATTATATAGGGTTGTTTCTGCCACTCTCCCCATTACCTGTTCTGGAGTTTCAGCTGGCGTCTCGGCTATTTCCTTCAAACCAAGACTTTCAGGTGTAAGTATTTTGTACCAGCTCTTAGCCTTCCACTTATCCTTAATCTTTTTAGCAGCTGCCCTTTCCGAAACTTTCTGAGACATATATATGCACCAATTGAGATTAAAATCCATAAAGGGAGATGTTATTTAAATTTTTTTGAGATTTTTAACTCTTATTCACCAAATAATATGGCCTAAAAATAGTTTATTGATATTAAAAATATTATAAAAAAAATTATTAAAGTTTTGGAACAAGGGCAGAGGCAATTGGGGATCCCCATCCTGTTACATAGTCCCAGCCAACCTGCGCATTATAATAGCCATTACTTGGTCCAGAGACAATGTCGTGGAAATACTGCGAATAGCTGTTTGAGGAGGCAAGGGAATAGATTGTGGTTTGAACAAGCCCTAGACCGTGTCCCTGAATCTGGGCAGCAATTGCAATCAAACCTGCCCACTGTGGTGCACCTATGCTCGTTCCACCAAAGACATACCAGGATCCAGAATAATATACAGATACACCAGTGTTAGGGTTTGCATCGTATGCCACATCAGGAACGCCCCTATAATTGTTAGTTATTAGGGAAACAGACTTCTGGTATGATGGTTCTGAGAAATAAGAGCTTGAACCTCCACCAGATCCTGACCAGGTAGTTTCACCATTCCAGACGTTATTGGTTATTGTTAGGGTAGTACCTCCAACACTTAGTACATTTGGATCAGAAGCAGGGAAATTTACTGTAAGGGAGCTCGTTCCATCGTATGCTCCATTGTCGCCGGAAGAGGCAATAGGGGTGATTCCCTTAGATACAGCATATGAGAATAGTTGATCCCATTGATTGAGTATTGTTGTTGATGTCTGTGATTCCGCAGCACCAAAGCTCATTGATATTGCAACAACATTTGTGGAATTTGCCAATCCTACCGCATACTGTAATCCATTATATAGATCTGTAAAACTTGCGCTTTTAACTACAACAAGATCAATTGTAGCACCAGGTGCTATTGCGTGTGCCCATTCAACATCAAGTGTAGTTTCCTGTGCCCAGCCAGTATTTTTTGTATTTACCTTACCCTCAGGATAGTATACATTAAGCTTAATCTGTGGAAGACCAAAATAATTATCGAAATAGTTGACATCATTTGTTATGCTAGAACTTCCATATGCATCAACAATAACTATTGTTGTTCCGATACCATCATAGCCCTGACTGATTAATGTATTAACAGAGTAGGCAGATTGCATTTGCTGTGGTGAATAACCCTGTGGGGAGCTTTGTTTTGCAAGAACTTTTGAAAATGGCGTTGCTGTCACATTATAGCTCAAAAAAATAGTGAATGGAACCAATAGAGATATCACTACAATTATTGCAAAGATTTTTTTATGATCCATGATAACAGATAACAAAATACAATATAAAAAATTTACACTTCTATTAAATCCTTTGGTGCTGTGGTGAGAACCTCTGCTCCTTCTCTCTTAACAAGAACATCATCCTCAATCCTTACACCACCAAACCCCTTTAAATACACTCCAGGTTCAACAGTCACCACCATTCCTTCCCTCAAGATGAGATCAGATGATTGTGAAAGGGCTGGATGGTCATGAACTGCTAGACCTACGCCATGACCAGTTGAATGTATGAAAAGTCCCTTAAATTCTGTGGAATCTATGAAATTTCTAACCTCTGTGTCTACATCCTTCCCAGGTTTACCATCTTTTATTGCCCTTATGCCTATTTCCTGGGCCTCCTTTACCACTTCATAAATCCTTTTCTGCTTATCATTTCCACTTCCAAATATATATGTCCTTGTAATATCTGAATTATATTTTCTATATCTTGCACCGAAGTCTAAAAGCACAAAATCACCCTTTTTCAATTTCCTTGATCCAGAAAAATAATGTGGTTCTGCAGAATTTTCTCCGAATGCAACAATTGGAGTGAATGCATTTTCCTGTGCACCATTTTTCATAAGAATGTATGTTAGATATGCTGCAAGTTCATTCTCTGTCATTCCCTCTTTCATATAGTTAATTATTTCCTCTGCCGCAATACTTGCTATTCTAGCTGCTTCTTTAATAAGTGATATTTCAAAATCATCCTTCACCTGCCTGAAGCTACTCAATTTAGAATCAATATCTAAGAATTCAATTTCTGGGAATTTCGATTTTAAATTATTGAATTCCTTAATTGTGAATGTAGAATAGGATATGCCTATCTTCTTTTTATTTTCTAAAATCTGTTTTAAAATTTCATCCTTCTCAGTATTCTTTTTGAAAATTCTTACATCAAGATTCGATTTTTTTGCAGAAGTTTCCTCAAGTTCACTGGTTATTATCACACTTTTTTCCTTATCTATAAAAAGATATGATCCCTCAAATATTCCAGAGTCAAGAAGCTTAGTAATATAGAAAAAATTCAGGTCTATGACAGGTTCGCCTTGATTATAAATCAGTATTCCATCCATATCCTTTAAAAGATCACTCAAGTCCATAATCATAGTAATGCCTTCTTATTATTAAAATTATTTTAAAACTAGTTGAATA
>Ga0207433_10001722_pt1 | contig 46295 bp, 24 predicted proteins | sample YelNatPaOPGAMG01_FD_187559 | JGI IMG/M metagenome (GOLD analysis project Ga0207433, IMG submission 187559) | Hot spring thermophilic microbial communities from Obsidian Pool, Yellowstone National Park, USA - OP-RAMG-01 (SPAdes) (version 3) | ecosystem: Environmental > Aquatic > Thermal springs...
ACACCATCCTGATTTAGGTTTTGAGTTAATAGTTGCCCTCCGTCCCTGACCCGGTGAGCTAAAGTCAAGCCACAGACCCAGCTGCTGGGAAGCGCTCACGCCATTGTCATACCCGATACGGCGGCGGCTACCAAAGAACTGGAATCGGCAGCCGCCGACGTAAGTCCGCGGCATGATCGACCGGGGTCCAGTAGGTCCGCCGCCTGAAGGCGGCGGCTATCAGAAAAAATCCGTAGCCGCCGACGTAAGTCGCGGGAGGCAAGCAATTGAGATGGGCCGCCGGCATGGCACGTCCAGCCTTAGCAGTTGCTCTGAGCTGCAACGGCCCTTCAGCCGAAAGGGCCAAGCGGCCCATCTTTAAAGCCGTAAGGCCCTGCAGAGGCCCGCCATGCACGGGTGCGAGATTCAAGCACGTCGGATGGGCCACAGGCTACCAGCTCAGCGCGTATCAGGCGCCCGAGGAGCCGATTGCACCTGCGCAGGCTCAGACGCTGTTGGTTGGAGGGGTGCTGCCCAAGCGGTGGGTTGGGTGCTATGGCACCAAGGCCACGCGGTAAAATTGGCGATGCAGCACCGGCACAACGTTGGTGTAGGCAGTTTGGGTAGCGGTAGCCCGGATTGGGCCGCTGAGGGGTTCGAAGGGGATGGTCAAATCTGTGGTGGCATAAACTTGGTAAGTCTTGCCCGGCACGCTGGACCACCGGATGCATTGACCGCCAGCCGTCAACGGCAGGATCTCCAGTAACGACCGTGGATCCTGCGGATCGGTTCCGGCCAGATACTCTTCCAGGTTGCTAAACCGGTCCCCGTCCGGGTCACCCCGCGCACCGTGTTGACCGGCTGGATTGTTCGGGTCCAGGCCATACTGCGTTTCCCATAGATCCGGCAGCCCATCGCCGTCGGTGTCGGTAAGGCCCATGAGGTTCACCTGCACCCAGCGGGAGGCTTGCAAGGAAAGGCCATCGCCCACGTAGCGCACCTGCAAGTAATGCGGCCCGGGGCTGAGCAGGCTCCAGCGGTACCGGAAATCGCGCTGGCCGGAGCCGCAATAGGCGCCCTCGAACCGGTACAGCGGTTGGCCCGCAGCATTAGTGCGGGGCTGCTCAGCACCATCGATCAACACACTGAACAGCCGCGCGTCGGCCGTCAGCGTGTCAGTGAAGCAGATCACCAGCTCGTAACTGTTGGTCTGGTCCAAACTGATCGTCTCGCCATCGAATCTCGGAAAGGCAAACGACAAGGTCTGCGGCGGGGCGGCACAGGTGACCGTTCGGGTTAACTGCCGCCAGTGGTTGGGCCGTGTGTGACTGCTGAGTTCCTTGAGGCGGACAGTGATGGTGGCTGTACCGCTGGCCGGCACTGCCGCATAGCTAAACCGAAACTCGAAGGGCAAACCAGGTGCCAGCGCATCCAAAGCCGGCTGAGGGCTCACACGCCTGGCTGGAGCGAACACCGGCACACCATTGGTTAAGCCGTTGCCGTGGGCCGAGTCTGTCACCGCATCGTCGTTGTTCGGGTCTGCATCCAGAATATTGTATTCCACCGCAGTGGCGGTCTCATCGGTGCGGACCACCACTTCGTACTGCACGCTCCGGAGCGTGTCGCCGTCTTGGGCCGGGAACAAAATCCTACCCTCGGGCGGCTGGGTGTCGTAGTAAAAGGTTTGCACAAAGGTGTTGAACACGCTGGACTTGCCTGTTCGTGGCAGGAATGCCCGGGCTCTGAGGATATGCCACCCTTCGGCAAGCCCGATTTGGACTTGGTTGGTGGCTAGATCATTGTGCAGCCAGACTTGCGCGACGGCAGGATCCCAATTGGTGATAGCAAACTGGGTCAGCGCAAATCGTTTGGCATCGGCATAGTCGGGCAGGGGCTGGGCATTGCGTTTGTGTAAGCCGATCTTGTAACGGACCTGTGTGCCCAGGGGTTGGGCTGGTAGCGTGGCTTTCCACCAATCGATGGTGCCGTCTGTAGCATCATCACCCGCAAAGAACGCCTCGACTACCCTTGTGCTCCCGCGGCCCACGCCGTAGGCACCTTCAGGTTCCGATCCGTCGGTCGTGTAGTAAACGAAGCAATGCGTGATTTGGAATTGGTAGCCGGCCTTGACCCACAAATCCACCGGGACCGAAGCGGTGGTCGCCGAGCGTTGGCGCACGCGCGGTTGCCCGGCCACGTTATTGCTGGCGGCTGGATCGTGGTAAACCCATTGGCAGGTCTCCTCAGGATAACCTGCGCCAAAGCCTGAGCCGTTGACCACCGCGGTGGTGTCATCGGAGCCCACCACGTAGGCGTAGGTCTCGGCGCCAATCGACCGCACCGTATTGCGGGCCACCAACCGCGCAGCGAACTTCTCTGGGCCGTAGCGGAAGCTGAAGGCCGCTTGCTCGTAGCCCAGAAACATATCGTAGGCCGAGCCGGGTTTGTTGTCCCGCAGGTCCAGCAGCTCGGCAGTCCGGGTGTCGGTAGGCCCTAAGCCCAAGTGGCTGTTGAGGTCAATGCCGCCGTCCAACTTCACCAACACATTTGCAGCCGAGCCATCCACCCGCACTACTAGATCCAACGGCCCGCGGTTGGTGACCCACGGCACGTCGATGGCGTAGGTGCGGTTACTGACGTTGCGGCCACCCAGTAACCGGCCGTCGGGATCGATGCTGCCCCGGCGCAAAAACGGATAGACGGGGTTAAACCCAGGGTCACCGTCCTTGCCATCGGTCCGATAGACCGTCAGCCGCGGCACAGCCCGGGCGTGTTGTCGCAGCACAATCACGTCGGTATCGGTCACCGTCCCGTTAGCATCCGGCAGGGTCGCATCCACGCGGCTGGGCTCAGGCGGCTGGTAGCCATAAACCACATACGAGCCGCTGGGGATCTTGAATTCGATGGCGCCGCCGCCCGGCGCCAAGGCTTGCACCCCCACGTACACCTTGCGGTTGACCGGGTTGGGATCGCGAGCCGAGTCCAAGGCTTCCTGACGGCTGTTGGTGGCCAACCGGACCAGCAGCTCGGGGCAGGCGCGATCAGCCCCCGGCGCATCGGCCAGTTGACGCAGGCGTGAGCCTGGTGGAAAGCCCACTACCAACCCTTGACTGCGCGAGTTGACCACCGGATAGCAGGTTGAGGGCATACCCGAGTCGTCCTGCGGCACGCCGTCGTCGAAGCTGATGTCACCCGGGTAACCGTAATTGTCATTCATGGCGAACAACACCACGGTCTGATCAGCCGCTGATCCGGGCTCACGGTAATCATACCGTTCGAATGCGCACACGTCGGCATCGCTCCAGCGTGGTCGGGTGCCGCCTCGGGCCAGGTGCTGATGCAACCATGCCAAATCCGGCATGGTCGGGTCGCCGAATTGCCCCAAGAACGGCGCATTGGCGTGCCGCGGGAACGGTTCGCCGCGCACTGAGGGGGCTTTGTTATAACCATCCGAATAAATGACCGGCACGCCCTCGCGCAGGAAGTAGAAGGCGTTGTGCAGCTCCCGGTGGACCGCCCAGGCGTTGTCGTGGCTTTGAGCATACATGACTCGCACCGCAGCGGCCAAACCGCCACTGTCCCGCTGGTCCAACCCGGCTAACGACCGGTCCGGATTGCCCAGCACACTGTTGAGGTAGTTGCGCAACGGCTCATCCAGCAGGCGCATGCCGGCGTCGATGTATTCGCTGTAGCTGGGAGGCTGGCCCAAATGTTCGCCAAACAGCAGCGCGTCGTCTCGGGGGCGTTCGGTGTCGAAGTTGCTATCGCGGTGGTTAGGGTCGGTGAAGCCGTGGGTCAGGTTAAACTGGAGCTGGGCTTGGCCACAGTAGCCGGCGGTGCTGGTGTCTTTGTCCGGGCCAGTTTGCAGCCCGAAAAAGTAGCTGGGGACATGCTTGACGGCATCCAAGCGCAGGCCATCGCAGTGGGTCTGATCGATGAGATACCGTACGGCACGGAGCAGATACGCATTCAGGTCTTCTTGATAAAAGGCCGGGTTGGCGTCCAAGACCGCTTGGGTCACCCGGCCAAAGCCCACCCGGCCCAAAGTAGGATGCAGATCGTAGTATTCCGGATTCCGCGGATGCCGGACGAACACCGGTTTGGGGGCGGAGCTGCCTTCGGTGGGACCGAAATTGGCATTGGGCGTTTCGTGTGCCAAGTCCACCAGGCCGCCCAAGCTCAAGTGCTGCACTTGCCAGACATTGTTCCAGTCACGCACCCAACTGACGTTGCGGAAGAATCCATCCGGCGTGGTGCGCAAGTGCAGGTCAGCCGGGCACAGGCCTGGATACAAGTTGGTGGGCGTGTAGGCATCGTACCCAGGCACATCGAACCCGCGATGGTTCATGATGTTGTCGAAATACACCCGCAAGCCGAACCGATGAGCCATCCGCACCAGCAACAACAGCTCCGTCTTGGTGCCGTAGCGGGTGGCCACCGTGCCCCGCTGGTCCCGGTCACCCAGATCGAACGGGTCAAACACATCGTAGCCAACTGAATAGCCACTGCTGGCTTTGGTAGGCGGCGGCAACCACAAGCTGGTGTAGCCCGCCTCTGCGATCTCCGGTAGCTTAGCCGTCACCTCGCTCCAGGAGAGGTTGAACAACTGGAGGATCGCGTCGGCGCGCGCTGCAACTGCTCCGATTAACAGCGCCCCAAGCCCAATGGCTCTCCCCAAGGCTCGCCGGATCGGCTGAGGGTGCGTGGAGCGTTTGCCGTGCGGCCCAACCACCTCGGCCTCTTCGGCGCGCGCAGGCTGCTCGGCGCGATTCGGCTGCGGTGGCCGGCGCGGCCCATCCCGCCGGTTTGGCTCAAGATCGGTCCAACCGGCTTGGGCACGCCTTTTCACCGAGGTTATCTCAAGGCAAATCACAGCCAGCCTGAAGCTAACCTACCTTCTTGGGTGAGGCAACTGCCGCGTCCTGGATTACGTCCTGCCGGGCCTCATTGCAGCGGAGTTGGGCCAATCGGAGCCAAGGTTAGCTGCGGGCGATCCGGACCTGGCTGCTTCCAGCCTCGCCTGGTTAGAACTCGGGCTCCCACCACACCGCCACGGTGCTCTCGTCACCGCCGCTAGCCAATAGCCGAAGCCGTACCACAGCCAGCTTGGTTGGGCTCAGGTCATTTTGAAGCGAGCCGCTGAACCGGCGCCACTGAGGCTGGAAGTATATGATGCAGTCGCCTGCACTTCCGGTGGGGGCCAGCCACAGCTCGACGCTACGGGGCGCTGGGACGTGTCGGTTGGTGGTGGTGAGAGTCAACACGGTGTTCGTGAAGCTGATCCATTGGACTGCCGGGCCGTCGAAGGGCACGGCCACGACCCCTGAGGCAGGCGCCGTGAGCCCATTAGTGGCCCACACAAACTGCTGAGCTACCACAGCGCCCGAGCGGCTTTTAGCATAATCGTCGTAGGGGAGGCTGCCTTCGATGGCATTGGTGATACCCACGAACTGGTTTGCGGCCACCATCGCCCCTTGAGCGCTGGTATCCAAAAAAGTGATCCCAGCTACACAACGGCCCCCGGCTGAGTCGGCGATGAAGTTGTCCGTCAGCACCGTCTGGTCGCAGCCGTCGAACAGGATGATGCCGGAGCGACTGCCGTTGCTGCTTGGGTCGATGATCCAGTTGCCCCGGACAGTCGTGCCCACCGCGTGGCTCAAGACAATCCCCTCATGGCTGCAGAGGCTAATGTGATTGCCCACCACCACATTGTTACTGGCCGGGCTGGAAAGGACCGAGCCAACCGCAATGCCGTTACGACACGCCCGGACAGTGTTGTAAAGGATCTGGTCGCGCGCCGGGGCCAAACCGCCGCCTTCGTGCACCGCTATTCCGCTGACTTTGCCTTCGATCCGGTTGCCCATGATCAAGCAATCAGAAGCTCCAGCCAACTCAATGCCGGCGGCCACAGGCCATTGGTTCGAGCCCAAGTAAGTAAACCCAGGCTCGTCCATGATGTCGTTGTGGAGGACGGTCGCACCGCTGTTCTGCAGGAACACGCCAATGCCGAAATCCAACGTGTTCCGGATGCGATTGTTGAGGATGTAGGCGCCCGGGGTCAGGCCATCCTGCTTGCTGTACACCTCGATCCCTCGGGCGCATCCGATGATCTCGTTGCCTTCGACTCGCGCCGCGCCACACACAATCGCCGCACCATCCCAGTACCGGCTTTCAGCGGGCTTGTACAGCGTCCAGTGCCCGAAGCTGCTGAAGCGATTGCGCCGGATGACAATCTGGTTGGTTGAAGCAAACCGTAGCTCGAAGGCTGCGGTGGATTGAGCCGGCTCCAGCACACCGTGGTCCACGCCCTTGGTAAACAAGCAATCCTCGATGGTCAACGCCGCACAATGCACATACACCAAATGCCCAAATACCCCGCCCTCCAACGGCTGGGTCGGCCAGTGATTGCTGTTTTCAGACTCGAATGCCAGCCCGCGCACCACCACGTTGCTGCAGTCCTGAATGGCCATCAGCACCGCTGGATTGGGGTTGTAGAGCGTGGGATAGCCCAATCCTTCAATGACGAAATTGGTTTTATCCCGCACCGAGACGTTGGCCTCGCCTGTCAGGTAGAAGTCGGACCGATGTAGGTTGGTGTAGCGCCCGGGCAATACGCAGACCACGTCCCCACTGCGCGCGCAGGCCACTGCATTGGACCAACTACCCCAGGGCCGGTCCAGCCGACCGCGTTCGGCCCGACTGTCATCGCCCCAAGGTGCCACCCACAGAATGTGGGCCTGCGCCGGGTCAGCCCAAACCCCTGTCCAGTTGAGGTTCGTCAAGCCCGATCCGTCGCCATGGAACAGGCCAACAAAGTAGTTGGATGGATGAATCAAACTCAGCGCGTTGGCGTAAACCCCGGCCAGTTGGTCCGAGCCGAGCGGACCGGCCAGTTGGGCGGCCAGAACCGGCCCGCTCACTTTCACAGCCGTCAAGGCGTAGGGGCTGGGCGTCAGCGGTTGGCGTGGACTCAACACAGTAAACGAGCCTGGTGCACCGCTGGGGCGAACCGCGATCTCCAGCCAGCGCGGCTGGCCATTGAACGGTTCCAGCCCAAAATCTAGCAACACCGTGAAAAAACCGTCACGCACAGTCACGGCGGTATTGGTGATCGGGCTGGCCGCCAACTCCTCGCCGTTGGCGGACTCGAATAGAGCAAACCTGAAATCGAACAACCCATCGGCAGGCTGGTCAGCCTGGTGCAATCGGCCTTGGTATGTGAACGCCGTGCTTTGCGCCAGCACGGTGGCCTGCTCCAACCCAACTAGTGCGGCCACTAACCCAATCAGTCGGCTAACGCTCTCGGTACGCATCTTCAGTTCTACGGCCAGACAGCAAATCTGCTCCTTTACTGTCTTGTGGTCGCCAAGACCGTATCTCCACCAAGCTCAGCCGTCCAGAGTTTGTCCAAGCCTGCGCCCTGCCGGAATCCGACGCGCGCCCATTACCCAGCCGGCCCTGCCAAACTATCCGACGCAGTGGGTGGTTACGGCGGCGGCTCTTGCAGTCCCAACCGTGCGTGCCTAACACGGGATTGAGGGGCCAGCGGCTCAAGGAGGTGGGTTTGCATGCTTCTAGCCGAGAGCGAGTTGGAGGTGGTGCCCAGCGGAGATTGTCTGTGATAGAGCAGCCCGGACGGGCTGCTTGGCTGGCCTGTTGGCCGATGGCATCACGGCATCAGCACCGAAAGTTCACTCGCTGTTTTGCGACTATTTGGAAGGCTCCTAGGGCTGTGCTGACCTGTTTTCAGAATGTGGAACTGACGCTTTAGCGTCTCAATTACTGGACTCCGGTCGGCTAACCCCCCGGTCAACTGCATGCCGATCCGTTCGCCAAGGATTCCGGCTCGGGTAAAGCTCCCGTGGCCCAGACAGATCATGGTGGTCCCCGATCCGTGAAGCGGCTGCTACGGTAGGACAACGAACCGGTAGATGCTGAAACCGGCGGTGGGCTGGATGGGGAGCCAGACAGTCACGGGAGCGCCCGTGCCGGGCACCAGGTCACATGCCGGTGCCCAACGGTCCGGAGGCAGTTGGGAACTCCTTTCCATCTGGAATGCACGCCCGGGTGTGGTCGTGAAAGTTAGGCCGATGCGATCGCGGTCTCGACTGACGGCGACGAATTTAATCGTGCTGTGAGCCTGGCGGGGATCGGTGCCGGCGCGATACTCCTGGTAGTTGCTCAGACCGTCGCCGTCCGCGTCAAGGTCACGATCATCCCCAGAGTGAGGATTCAGTCCGTAGTGCAGTTCGTAGGCGTCGGGTAAACCGTCAGCATCCGAATCCGGATCGACCTCCAGCACAGCCGTTGAAGCGTGATAAACCGGATCGGGCGGGAAGGTCGTCTGCTGAACCCAGAGTTCATTGGTGAGCAGGCCCGGGACGCGGGGAACGAAGGTAATCAGGACGGTGGCGGTGCTCTCCGCGTCCAGACATCCCAGATCACATACCACGGCGGCGTCATCGACTCTGCAGGTTCCCTGGCTGGGCACCACAGACACAACATCGACTGCAGGAGGCAAACGCTGCCTCAGCACAACGCCGGGGACCGGCTGGGTTGCATGGTTGACCAGATGCGCGCAGCAAAGGTAAAGCTGGTTGGTGGTCAGCGGGTTAAGGCAGGTGAATTGAGACAGGACCAAATTCGTGCCTGTGGTGAAAGTGATTTGGCAGGAGTTCGTGGTGGCGGCACCGTCGGCGTCTGTGGTGGCGATCCAAAGGGTGGTCGAACCTGACCGGGCGGCTATGGGCTGTAACCGTAGGGTGCGGTTACTGCCAGCGCCGCCCCATCCGATATTGTGCGGCGGCAGCCAAGTGGGATCGGCGCTCCATGCGGTCAGCACAAGCTGGCTGGCTGGGGTCTCCAGATCCTCCACCGTCAGGCTTAAAGGGCCGACCACCGCATTGGCGGGAGCCGTCAAGGAAGGTAGGGCACTTACAACCGGAGTTTCGGACAGGACAACCAACTGGGGGCGCAACTGGGGGTCTGCATTCTCGCGGGCTCCGTAGGTGACGGTGCTGCTTGCCCACGGCTGGGTCGCGCTGATCTGCAAGCACAGTTTGCGGCTAGTGGCCAGTGCTTCGTGAACCGCCTCGGTCACGTCAAACTCGACCGGCCGTCCGGGCACGGGGATCCAGTCGGCCAGGTGGTAGCTTGCGGGCGGCTGATTGCTCCAGGTTAAGAAGCGCTCATCCCAGGCGTAATCAGCTACCCACATCGCAGAATTTTCGGTCGGTGCGCTCACCGTCAGCGGCGTCAATCGGACCCGGACCCGGGTCAGCGTACGGGGCAGGTCATTCAGATCGAACCGCAGGTAGGCAAGCTGGCGTTGAGCAGCAGACCAACCGGTGGCCAGGGTCGCGTGGGTGCCGAAATTGAGGTTGGCGGCAGCGCCATCTTCGACCGAGGCATCGGCTTCCGGCTCGCGGGTGAAGACCGGTGCGGTGCGACGGGCAGTTTCGATGTTCAGGACAGCCCAGTCCACAGCGACGCACGGGCCCAAGGCTACATGCAGTTGTCCGTCTGCCAGCCGCGATAGGTAGGGCGCTAGGTCCAGCACCCGGGCGTCATTGGTCTGCAGCGGCAACCATCCCAATGCATCCAAGCTGAGCACCTGGTCCGGGTCGTCCAGCAGCAGCCACGGTTGGCCATCTGTCGCGGTTACCTTCAGACCCAAATCGAGTGAACCACCTACCACCACTTCGCCCGGGGCCAAAGGGAACACGAAGCTTAACGCAACCAGTTGAGGAACGTTTTCGGTGTCGAAACCAGCGAGCGGGATTGCAGGGAATCTAGTTTCGAGCTGTGCGCGCCAGGCGTCAGCCAGGGGCGGCTGGTCAGAGGGGCCATCGGGCGTGAGCAGGTCGAAATCGCCCAAGGGATACTCGCGCACCTGGTGGCGTGAATAGGTGCGGCGCTGTTGCCGTTGTGCGTGGTAAAGGCTGCGGGGCACCACGTGGACTTGGAGGGAATCGTAGATCCCCGGCTCGCACGTGCCGACATCCGCCGGCAGGATCGTGACGATGCCCTGCGGGCCGATGAGCCAGTTTTGAGCTGTGGGTGGGTTGTTGACCACGAAGAAGGCGCCCCGACAGTTCCATACCACGCAGTTAGCACCGGTATAGCCGCGACCATCCAAGCTGCCCCAGTTGCGGACATGGACGCCGTCCTGGCCCAGATTGAACACGTTGTCGTAGAGCGCAGCGGTCGTCCAGCGGTGTCGTGGGCTACATTCGGTGTAGCAGTTACTGGCCACGCAGTCCACAAAGGCGGTCGGGCCAGCAGACGTATAGCGATTGGCAAATGGATGCCGGCCATGATCGTCAAAGCAGTCTTGCACCAAGACAAGCTGCCCGAAGTTATCAAAGGAATACCGCAGCGCCCCGCTCAGGAGCCCTACCGGCTGAAGATTTCGACACGCACGAACTGTGATGGCTCGACTCCGCTTGCCGATCTGCATGAACCCATCGATGAAGTGGCGGGAGATGACATTCTGGACGAAGACCTCCTCAGCCCCATCCACATACAGAAATCGGTCCGGGTGGTTCATGTCAGCACAATATACCATCCCATGATTGAGGCTGTAGGTATTCGTGCTCAGCACAGTCGGGTCATACCCGGACACCGCCTCGAGATGCTCGATGCCAATGTTCCGAATTCGACCTGGCCAGGCATATTTGAACAAGCGCCCGCCGCCGTAGCGTTGGTCAAGGGCATTGGCCAAAGGCACGTCCAGTGTGATGAGATCACCTTCGATGCGTGTGATCCGGCGTTCGTAGAAGATGTCTTCGTTGCCTGGCAGCCACCCGATGACGTCCATGCCGATGTCGCGGAGCCACCGGCTTGTTGCGGGCCGATGCACTATCACCCGGTCACCCACAGCCAGCCCGTTGGTGTGAGCCACATGGAAGCTTCGAGCTCCGACAGGAACGTATTTGTCCGTAATGGGCCAACTAGCTCCTGGAAGTTCTGACCAATCGCGAGCGCCCACCACGCGCAGCAGATCGCACCGGTTGGTTGTATGAAGTTCAAGGCGAGTGAGCTCCGGTCCTGCTCCGCGAAGGACCACGCCGCTGTTGGTGATAAACAAGGTGTTGGTCAGGTCGAATCGACCCGCTGTCAAAAGCACAGCTCCGCGAAATCCGTTCACATCGGGGGGCAGGCTGGCCACCCGGTTTAGGGCCGCCTGAATTGCTGCGCCGTCATCGCCTGGTTGCGGGCTCAAGACTTCCCGCACTGGGACCGAGGGAAGAGGCTCTGCACCTTGGCGGAAACCAATGTCGCTGTAGTCCAGCACCCGGTCTCCCAAGGGCGTGCGACGATACAGGAGCCGGTCGTTGGCCCCGGGGTACACCCAGAGACTGAGATTGGTCGAGCTCGTCGCCGCGGCCATTCCACAGGCAAATGTTGTAATCCAACACAGGCTCAGCCAGTACGCCCTCGCCATCGGATATAACCTAATTTCGCTCAAAATTGGCTACTGACAAGGGCCAAAGCTACGCTGGGCCCAGCCGCTCTCATCCGCTTCACTCCCTTCGGCTTCTCTGGGGTGCTGCCGTCGGTCGATGGTCCTCGAATCGGCCAAACCGCTACCAGGTCCCCAACCAGCTCGCTGGGTAGCACCACCCAGTTCAGGTCAAGCCGCAGCACGCACGGAACGTCCGAACTACTCCGGATCGTTAAGGAGGATGCGACTGAAGGGGTTAATTGGCCCTGAACCAGTGAAGGGGTTCGGCGGCCGAGGGTTCAGGGGGCGAACCACCGCAGTGCGGGCAGGCCATTCGTGGGTGGGCTAGTGGCCTTGACACATGCGCTGGAGCTGGCGATGGTAAAGGGTGTATGCACATGGGCAGTAACAGTCCTTCGGCACTATTGTGGCCTCTTTGGGCGCTGGTGCTAACGTGGCCGTTCCAGGTCAGCCTGGGTGCAGGTCAAGTGATCATCAACGAAGTGGTGGCTGCCGCTTCGGAACGGCTCTTGAGTTGGGACGAGGCCGGGCGGCCTTGGCTCGGGACTGGGCCGGGATGGCAGACGTTGGGTTTTTCGGCCAGCGAGTGGCGAACTGGGGTCGGTCCCTTTGGGTTCGGTTACCCAAATCCGGGGACCGATCTGCGGGCAGCCATTTACGCGCGAACCCCATCCCTGTATTTGCGATGCGAGTTCGAGGTGAGCGCGGCTATCGCCACCAGCACGAACGGCCTTCGGTTCCGCATCGCCTATGACGACGGCTTTGTAGCGTACCTGAACGGGGTAGAGATCGCCCGGCGCAACTTGGGGCCCAGCGGCATGTTCGTCTACGCGAACCAACCCGTGTTCAATCCCGTGACGAATCTGGTGGAGGAGGTGATTGAGCTGGGGCCGGGCTTGCTGGTGCCTGGAACCAACCTGTTGGCTGTGCAAGTCCACAGTCAATGGCCGCCTTACACGTTATTCTCCTGGCCGATACCTTTTGATGAAACGCTCTGGTGCCACGCCACGCTGGAATGCACTGGGGTGCCGGCAACAGTGTTGGTTGGGCCAGACCATCCGTGGCGGTATCACGTGGGTGTGGTCGAGCCCTCCGGAGGACTTTATGATCCCGACCTGGCGGACGCTGACCCAGCGCAACTGAACTTCAGCGATTGGGTGGAACTACACAACCTGGGCACTGAGAGCGTAGCGCTGGCGGGCTGGAGTCTGACCGATGACCCGAACAATCCGCGCAAATGGGTTTTCCCAGAGGTCACGTTACCTGCAGGCGGCTACCTTGTGCTGCTGTGCAGCGGGTTGGACCGGCGGGATCCGTCGGGCCGCTATCTCCACACCAATTTTGACCTCGATAAAGACGGCGAATACTTGGGGCTTTACGATGCAGCCGGGGAAGTGGTGTCCGAGTTTGCACGGCGTTTTCCCCGCATCCCGCCGTTCTACTCGTGGGGGCGCGACCCGGTCACCGGTGCATACGGCTACTTTCGGCAGCCTACCCCAGGGCAGGCCAACCGAGGCTCGCTCTTGGTAGGTCTGGCAGAGCCTCCCGAGTTCAGCCCGGCCCCAGGCAAGTACGATCGTGACCTGGTGGTGACACTGTCCTGCGTGACGCCTGGGGTCACCATCCGCTACACGACCGATGGCACCGAGCCCACCGTATCTAACGGCATCGAATACACCGGTCCGTTGCTGTTGACTTCAAACGTGGCTCTTCGGGCCCGGGCCTTCCGGCCCGGGTGGGTGCCGTCATCAGTGGTCACGGCCACCTATTTGGTGAGGGCGCCGGCTCCATTGGTATCGTTACCCGTGGTGAGTTTGACTGCTGATCCCCGACGCGCGCTGTATGCGCCCCAAGGTGTGCTGACCATACACGGCGGCAGTTATCCAGGCGGCGAGGTATGGGTGGCCTCCAGCCCGGACGACTACAACATGGCGCTCATGCACGGCAGTGCTTTCGAACGCCCGGTTTCAATGGAGCTTTTCGCGGATCACCTCGACTCTGGGTATGTGCAGATCGATTGCGGCTTGCGGTTTGCCTCAGGCCGCTTTAGCCGGCCGCGCTTCCGCTTTTTCAACCTCGAAAATGACATTTGGTATGCCGGGTGGGTGAACAAGCCATCCTTCGCTCTGTTCTTCCGGGGCGACTACGGGGCCAGCAGCCTCGATGCACCTGTGTTCCCGAATTCGCCCTTGGCCTCGTTTGACAGTCTCCGGCTGCGGGCGGGCAAGAACGACTGGCTTAACCCGTTTATCCGGGACGAGGTGGTGCGGCGGCTGAGCCTGGATATGGGCCAACTGAGCAGCCATGGTCTGCTGTGCAATCTCTTCGTGAACGGGGCCTTCAAGGCTCACTTCAACCTGGTGGAACGCTACCGTGAGCCGTTTTTCCAAGCTTATTACCAAAGCACCAATGGCTGGGACATCATCATGGTGGACGAAATCGAGGCGGGCGACGCGGTGAAGTGGACCGAGGATGTGACCTTTGTAGCAGGTCATTCGATGGCCGATCCAGCGTGGTATGCGGAGGCGCAAGCGCGGTTCGACCTGGTCAACTTTGTTGATTATCTGCTGCTGAACATCTATTGCGCTACGTGGGACTGGCCGCAAGGCAATTTCTACGTTGCGCGCGAGCGCGCGCCTGGAGCCCGCTGGCGATTTTATGTGTGGGACGCCGAGGGTTCATTCGGCATCTATGTGGGTAGAGATGTGGACTACAACGCGATTACCAACGATTTGATGCGTGCGCGGCCTCCCTACTCTTGGGTTTATCAGGTAATTCCCATCTTGTACCGCGCGATGGTCACCAATTCCGACTTTCGTCTGCTGTTTGCCGACCGGGTCCAAAAGCACCTGTTCAACGGAGGTGCTCTGACAGCCTCGAATGTCTTGGCGCGTTACCAGGCTCTGAAAGACCAGTTGGATCCTACGCTAGTTCATGTGACCGGCACCCCGGTGTTTGCTGACTACATAACGAACTGGGCCTTGCAACGGCCGACCTACCTGTTGCAGCACTTGCGCGAGGCCGGTTTGTGGCCGACGGTGGCCGCTCCGGTCTTTAGCCATAGTGGCGGCCAGGTGGCCCCAGGGCTGACCCTGGTGATCTCCAACCCGAACCCGGACGGACGTGGCAGCATCTATTACACCCTGGACGGGGCAGACCCGCGCGCTCCAGGCGGTCAGCCGGTCGGCACGTTGTTCACGGGGCCAATCTCGATTACCCGCACGACCGTAGTTAAGGCGCGGATTTGGGATGGGCAAGAGTGGAGCCCCTTAGCCGAGGCCAGCTTCGTGGTCGCTGCCCCGGTTGGACTGGTGATCTCAGAAATCGCCTACGAGCCGACGCCCTTCCAAGGTATCGACGGAGGCCTGTTCGAGTTTGTTGAAATCCAAAACACCAGTTCCAACTTGGTCCACCTAACTGACGTAGGGTTTACCGAGGGTGTCCGGTTCACTTTCCCTCCGGGCATGACCTTAGGCCCGGGCCAGTTCGCTGTGGTGGTGGCCAATCCGACTTGGTTCGCCAGCCGTTACCCGGGCGTGCCAATCGCCGGCCAGTTCACAGGCAAACTGGATAACGGCGGTGAGCGCCTCACCTTGGCCTACCTGGAGACGAATGTGCTGTTTTCGGTTCGGTACGACAATGCTTTCCCATGGCCCGTTGCGGCTGCAGGGGGCGGGTGCACGCTGGTGCCAGCAGACTCGGGCGTGACTGATCCTGATGACTTTCGGTATTGGCGGGCCAGCTCACGTCCGGACGGCAGCCCGGGTGCGGTCGATCCGCCTCTGTCTATCGTGCCGGTCGTGATCAACGAAGTTGTGCCTCGGGCCGATCCGACGGGTGGCTGGGTGATTGAACTGCACAACCCGAACGACATCCCAGCAGATGTCGGGGGGTGGTGGCTCACCGACGACGCCGCGACTCCTGGCAAGTATCGGTTCCCCACTCCAACAGTGCTGCCTCCAGGCACCTTCTTAACCCTGAGTCCCCAAACGTTCATGGCGGTGCCTCCCGCCCAGCGTGTCAAGCTTCAGCCCGAGGGCGGGCAACTGGTGCTATATTCGGCCGACGCCGCTGGTAATCTGACCGGATACGCCTCGGTGCTGCGATACAGTGGCTCCGCTTTGGGCCTAGCCTTTGGGCGACACACCAACAGCGTTCAGGAAGTCCAATTCCCAGCCTTGAGTAGCGCGACCCCAGGGGCACCCAACAGCGCGCCACGAGTCGGCCCGGTAGTGATTAATGAAATCATGTACCGCTCCCGTGCCGGAGGCGCCGAATACATTGAACTGTACAACGCCGACAACAATCCGGTGCTGCTCTTTGACCCAACACAGCCGGAGCTCACCTGGCGGCTGGACGGTGTGGACTACGAGTTGCCTCCAGAGACCGTGCTAGGCCCAGGCGAATTTCTAGTTCTGGTCAACATGGACCCAGAGTTTTTCCGGCGGCAATACGACGTTCCTCCCGAGGTGCGAATCCTGGGTCCGTGGAAGGGCGCATTGCAGGACGACGGCGAGCGGCTGCGACTGCAGCAGCCCGAACGCCTGCCAAACGGCCAGGTGGTGTATGTGACGGTCGATGAGGTCCGGTATAGCCCGAAGCTGCCATGGCCCACCGGCGCGGCTGGGACTGGCAGGTCGCTGCAGCGGATCAGCCCGGAGCTCTACAGCAATGACCCCCAGCACTGGGCTGTGGCTGTTCCCACTCCGGGGCGAGCCAATTTCAGTAGCTCCGAGATCGTCATCGCTGCTCCGGCTGGTGGGAGTTTGGCCTTAGAGGGTACCCCAGTGACCATCAGCGCCACAGTCAATAGTCTGCTGGGAGAAATCGGGCGGGTTGAATTCTATAGCGGCATCACCAGATTGGGCGAGGATGTCAGCCCGCCCTACGACTTTTACTGGATTGCTTCGCCGCCGGGCACGCACGGTCTTCGGGCGGTGGCGGTGACCAGCTATGGATTGGTTTACACTTCAGCCGTGGTGCAGATGCAGGTGCTGCCCCGGAGCGACGGGCTGGAGATACTGGTCTCCAGCAATTCGGTGTGGAAGTACCTGGATTGGGGCGTTGACCTGGGCGCAGCATGGCGGGTTTTGAGTTTTGACGATTCAGCCTGGCCTGCCGGCCCTGCGGAGCTGGGCTACGGCGACGCCGCCGAAGGCCGTCCGGAGGCGACGGTGATCGGCTATGGCCCTGATCCTTCGAACAAGTACATCACCACCTACTTCCGGCACAGCTTCGTGACCGATCCTGCTGCTTTCGCGGGCGACGGGCGGTTACGCCTGCTAGTCGATGATGGTGCAGTCGTCTATCTCAATGGGCAAAAGGTGCTTCGTTACAACCTGCCGGCTGGGGAGATCGATTACCGCACTTGGGCATTGAGCGACTCACCGGAGGATTACTGGATCACTCAGACCGTTCCCCGGTCCCTGTTTGTGGCCGGTACAAACCTGCTCGCTGTCGAGGTGCATCAGTCCAGTCCACAATCGGACGATGTGAGTTTCGCGCTCGAATTGGCTGTACCGAAACCGGTGATCGGGCCTTGGATTGCACGCCAGCCCCGTGGCCAGGTAGTCGAGGTGGGCCAGGACGTGACCTTGGACGTGGAAGCGGCTGGAGCAAATCTGGTCTATCAGTGGTACCGGGTGAGTGCCGGCCCGGTGCCGGGAGCCACTGCGCCGCGTCTGACGCTGAGCAGCGTTCTGCCCGAGACAGCAGGGGACTATTACGTGGTGGTCACCAACAGCCTGGGTGCCGTGACCAGTCGCCTGGCCACTGTCATCGTCCTAGTGCCTTACCTGCAGGGGCAGGTTGTCATCAGCGAAATCATGTATCACCCTGCCTCGAAGCGGGCAGACGAGGAGTACATCGAGCTGCATAATCGGCGTGATCAGCCCGTAAATCTGGCGGGCTGGCGCCTGACCAAAGGCGTGCACTTCACTTTCCCACCGGTGACCATCCCGGCTAGCGGCTACCTTGCCGTGGCAGCCGACGTGGCTGCCTTTCGAGCTAAGTATCCGGATGTGACCAATGTGGTCGGGGGCTGGGAAGGCACTTTGCGGAACAGTGACGAAGTGATCGAATTGCAGGACTCGCTGGGGCGAGAGGTGGACTCGCTACATTACGCCGACTCAGGGGACTGGGCAATCCGACGGCGTGGCCCTGTGGATTTTGGCACGCGTGGTTGGGAGTGGTTTGCGCCTCATGACGGTCTGGGGCCGTCGCTTGAACTTATCCAGACCGATCTGCCCAACAATTCCGGGCAAAACTGGGCTGCCAGCCTGGCCGCCGAAGGAACCCCGGGGCGGCCCAACTCCGTGGCCGCCACCAATCTGGCCCCAATGATTCTGGATGTGGTCCACCTACCGGTTTTGCCCACGCCTACCGACGCGGTGACCATCGCCGCCCGAATCGTGGATGAATCCGCAACTGGTCTGACCGTGACTTTGTATTACCGTAATCACTCGAGCACCTCGCCCCCGCCCTTTACAGCAGTGGCCATGCGCGACGACGGCCAGGGCGGCGACGGCCAGGCTAGCGATGGCATCTACAGCGCTGTCATCCCGCCCCAGACCAACGGCACGGTCATCGAATTCTACATCGCCGCCTGCGATTCACAGGGACTGAGCCGCACGTGGCCAGCGCCCGCCTTGGACGAATACGGACTGCCCGTCCAGGCGGCCAATGCGCTCTACCAGGTGGGGAACGCCTCCTACACCGGCAGCCAACCGGTGGTTTACTTGATCATGACCGAAACCGAACGCCGCACCCTAGAAACCATCGATCGGTCTAGCAACGCCGAGATGAACGGGACGCTGGTCACTACCGATGCGGTCGAAACATCCGTGCGCTACAACGTGGGCATCCGAATTCGCGGCGCCTCGACTCGAGGCATGCCCGTGCCCAGCCTCCGGGTTAACATCCCCTCAGACCGGCGCTGGAAAAACGTCACAGCCATCAATTTGAATAGCTACTTTCCCCATTGCCAAATCATCGGCAGCGTCATGTCCTTCAAAGCGGGGCTTACCGTCGCGAACGCGCGCGCCGTGCAACTCCGTGTGAATGGCATGAACCCAGCGAAGCCCGGTCCCCCTAACCTCAGCGATGGTTCCGGGTTTGGCACCTATGCGCTGCTGGAGGTGGTGGACCCTGACTGGGCCCAAGCGCACTTTCCGAATGACCCTGAGGGCAACATTTACTTGGCCCGGCGCCCTAACACCGATTTGTCTTACAGGGGCACCAACTGGCTGGATTATGCCCGAGCCGGTTACATCAAGAACTCCAACCAAGACGAAAACGACTGGAGCGACCTCATCCACCTGACCGATGTGCTCAACAACACGCCTGACGCCGCCTATGTCGAGCAAGTGCGCCACGTGCTGGATGCAGCAGAGTGGGCATTGTATTTCGCGGTGAATACCGTGCTGGGCAACAACGAGTCTAGCTTGGCTACTGGAGTCGGCGACGATTATGACATGTACCGCGGCATAGAGGATCCGCGCTTTCTGTTGATCCCGCATGATTGGGACACCATCTTGGGCCAAGCCGGCGGGTTGCCGCCCGATGCCGATATTTTCTTGGCAGCCGGTTTGCCCGCTGTGGCGCGGTTTTTGAAGCATCCTGAGTTTGTCCCGCTGTATTACCGCGAATTGAAGCGACTGATCGACACCATCTGCTCTCCCGAGCAGTTCCACCCCTTGCTTGATCAGTTTCTGGGTGGTTTTGTGGACTCGGGCACGCTGGCTAGCATGAAACACTACGTCACGGCGCGCGCCGCCTACCTTCGGAGTCGCATTCCACTGAGCCTCACCGTAACCAGCAGTTTGCCGGTGGTCAATGGACTATCCCGCACGACGGTGCCGGTGGTCGCCTTGTGGGGCCAGGCGAATGCGATCGATACCCGGCGCGTGTTGGTCAACGGCCAGCTCGCCACGTGGTCCGCGTGGGACGCACGCTGGACGAACACCAGCGTGAGCCTGCTGCCCGGCATGAACCGGATTTTGGTGCAAGCTCTGGATGCTGCCGGTGCTATTGCAGACGAGGCCACGATGACCATCTGGTACGACACCGGCACGCAAACCACCGTACCCGGCGGCACGCTCAGCGGCGATGTAAGCTGGGCCGCAGCCAACGGACCGTATTACCTGGTTGACCATCTGGTGATCCCGGCGGGCGCCAGCTTGACCATTGCGCCTGGTACCACGGTATATGCGGCTCCAGGGGTTCTCATCCGAGTAAACGGTCTTCTGCGGGCCGTCGGCACAGCCACGCAGCCTATCCACTTCATGTTGCGGCCCGGCACGACAGGGTTCTGGGCCGGCTTCGACTTGTTCGACACCACCAACGAGAATTGCGTGGCTTATGCGATCCTCGACCAGACCACGGCGTACCCCATTGATGTCCGCAACTCGAAATTGACCCTCGATCATGTCGTGTTCCGCGGGGTTTACGGAGCTATTTACACAACCAACTCGACCCTTTACGTCCGCTCGTGCCAGTTTCCCACGATGCTGGGCGCTGAGACCGTCGTGGGCTACGGTGTGCCGACCAACGGCTACGTCATCTTCGAGGGGAACACGTTCGGCGGCACCTCGGGCTACGCGGACATTATTGACTTTACCGGTGGGAAACGGCCCTATCCCATCATTCAAGTTTACAGCAACGTCTTCCTGGGGGGCAGCGACGACGGGTTGGACTTGGATTTCACCGACGCGCATGTCGAGGGCAACTGGTTCATGCATTTCCACCGCGATGCACCCCGCGAAAGCATTTCCTGCGGCATCGCCACGGACGAGAGCGCGGAGATTGTGGCCGTACGAAACGTGTTTTATGACTGCGACAATGCCGTGTTGCTCAAGCGCAACGCCTGGCTCACGGCCCAGAACAACACGTTTGTCAAGTGCCTCGAAACGGTGATCGATTTCGGCAGCACCAACCGCGCCGTGCTTCCGGGCCGCGGCGCCCTGTTCGAGGGCAATATCTCTTGGGATAACCGCTCGACCTTCGAACGCTATGCCGAACCCGGTTACTCAGCGGTGGATCTGACGGTGTGCTACAGCCTGATTGAAGGCACCAACTGGCCCGGCGTCGGCAACCTCAGTGCCGATCCCCTGTTCCGCAATCCCAGCAACGATTTCCGGCTTCGGCCCGGGTCGCCAGCCCTTGGCACCGGCCCGAATGGTCTTGACATGGGTGCTTATGTTTCAGCCGGCGCATCCATTAGCGGCGAGCCGCCTGCGGTGACGCCCCAGACCTGGGCAGTGCTGACCGTGGCCGGCCCGGGAATCACGCATTACCGGTATCAGATCAACGATGGCCCGTTTAGCGCCGCTGAGTATCCCGTCAGCCAACCGCTGGTTTTGACCAACCTGACCAACGGCACCTACTGCGTCGGCGTGATCGGTAAGAATTCGGCTGCCGTATGGCAACCCACTAACGCCCCCACCCGTACCAAAACATGGACGGTCGATACGACCCTGCGGCGGCTATGGATCAACGAAGTCCTTGCCCGGAATGAGGGGGCGCTGAACCATTACGGCACGTTCCCTGACTTCATCGAGCTGTACAATGCCGGCGCCAGCCCTTTCGACCTGTCTGGGCTGCAACTCAGTGACGATCCAAATGTGCCGAATAAGTTCGTCTTCCCGGCGGGTGTGATCCTCCAACCCGGCGAGTTCCTGGTGTTGTTTGCGGATGATCCGAATGGCACGCCGGGCTGGCATCTGGGGTTCTCACTGCGTCGGGAAGGCGAGATGGTGTGCCTCCACGACTCGGTCACTAACGGCGGCGCGCTGTTGGACAGCGTCGTCTTTGGCCTGCAACTGCCCAACTGGTCTATCGGTCGGCAGCGCGATGGCACCTGGACTTTGACTCACCCCACCCCAGGCGCGCCCAACCGGCCTGCGTGCTTGGGCGACCCAGCTCAACTGCGCTTCAGCGAATGGCTGGCGTGTGGGCCGGATGACGACTTTGTGGAATTGTACAATCCCTCTCCTGCCCCAGTGCCCTTGGGCGGGCTGTATCTGACCGACAATCCAACCGGTTGGCCGACACGGCATCGGGTGGCGGACCTCAGCTTTGCCCCGCCTCGAGGCTACGTTGTGTTTCGTGCTGACGGCAACGTCGCCGCCGGTGCGGATCACCTGAACTTCAAACTGGCCTACGAACAAGGGTTGCTTGGCCTATTTGACCCGGAGCTTCGGCGCATTGACTTTGTGGCCTATGGCCCTCAGCGCCCCGGCGTTTCCACCGGGCGGCTTACGCCTGAGGGCGAGCAAATCGTTGAATTTGTTCGCCCGTCACCCGGGCTGCCCAATACCCTCAATGCGCCACCCACAGTGCAGTTGGTGTCGCCCACTCAGGGCCAGGTTATCCCTGACCCAGGCGATTTAGTGCTTTGGGCCGTGGCCTCCGACAGCGACGGCCAAGTGATCCGGGTTGAGTTCTACGGCGATGATGCGTTCCTCGGTGAAGTCACGGCCCCACCCTACAGCCTGGTTTGGCCCAGGGTGTCGGTGGGCGCACACACCGTCCTCGTCAAAGCGATCGATGAAATGGGCGCTGTCGGCGTTTCAGAGGTCATCCGATTCAGTGTCGGCCAGCCGGACGTTGTGCTGGAGGCGCCGCTCGGTGGGCAGGTGGTGCCCACTGGGCGCATCATCACTCTGCGGGCCATGGTGACTGGTGCCACCTCAAGCGTGGTGCGGGTCGAATTCTATGCTCGGGGTGCCAAGGTCGGCGAGGACAGCGAGGCACCGTATGAGTGTACCTGGACCACAGCGAGCCCCGGTCCGGCCCAGCTCCAGGCCGTCGCGATTACTCTCGACAACCGACCGGTCGCCTCGCCCGTCGTCGAGATTCGCTGGCTCAACGCCCAAATCAGCGAGACCGTAGTGCTGGTCGCCTCCAACGCTGTGTGGAAATACTGGGACACCAATGCCGAGCCGCCTGGACCATGGACTGCGCCCGACTACGATGATACGGCCTGGCCGGCCGGCCCAGCCGAGCTGGGTTATGGGGACGGTGGTGAGGCGACCGTTATTAACTACGGCCCGGACCCGAACAACAAGTATCCGACCGCCTATTTCCGCCATCAGTTTGTCATATCCGATTTGGCAAGCTGGCAGGACGTAACGCTCCGGTTGCTTGTGGACGACGGGACTGTGATCTACCTCAACAACCAGCGCGTGCTGGTGTTCAACATGCCGACCGGGTCAATCACATTCAATACCTACGCCAGCACCGCATTCGAAGGCAATAGCTGGCTATCATATCCGCTTGCCGAGGGCTACCTCATCGAAGGCACTAATCAACTGGCCGCCGAAGTGCATCAGGTGCAGCCCGCGTCAAGCGACCTCAGTTTCGCGCTGGAACTCACCGGGTCACGCTTCACCATCGAACCGTGGATCCTGACGCCGCCCGCCCATCAAACGGTCGAGGTTGGTTCCGAGGCCGTCCTGGGGGTCGAAGCAGCAGGTAGTCCACGACACTATCAGTGGTACCGAACCGACGGCAGCCAGATCCCGGGTGCTGTAGGGGCCGTTCTCCGCTTACCCGCTGTCCAGCCCGAGGACGCAGGCGGGTATTATGTGGTGGTCTCCAATGCGCTTGGATGTGTCACCAGCGCCGTGGCTATCCTCACCGTTGAAACGCCGGACCGCGACCGCGATGGTGTGCCGGATTATTGGGAAAACCAGCACGGGATGAACCCTGCGGATCCCCAGGACGCCCTCGCCGACTGGGATGGCGATCTGATGGTCAACCGCCACGAATACGAGTTGCGGACCGACCCGTGGACACCCGACCTTTTCATCCAGACCCAGCGCATGTTGGGTAGCAGCGGCACATCCGGCCTCCAGTTGCGTTTCCGTGCAACTGCTGCCGGGTCGTATGCGGTCGAACAAACCGACCACCTGACTGCTGGTTCCTGGGGAACGGTCACCAACCTGTCGGCCGTGGGGCCAGGTGCACTCTTGGAGGTAAACCTGCCGGTCACTGGCACGCAACGGTTTTATCGCATACGTCAGCACCACTCAGAGCCCTGAACGCCTTCCAGCAGCCGGCCCCGCAGGCCGACTAGGCTCAAAGCCCTCAGCCCGTCGTGCGACTTGGCAGAAGCCCTAGACGCCTACGGTGCATTCTCTGTTTTAGTTTCCTCACAAGCGCCCTGCCCACGGCAAGTCGAAGGAATCTTGAATGGCATGAAAATGGCGATGTCGCTCAGAGGTCATGCTCGACAGATCCAAGACCCGCTGCTGAGCCAGTGTGGGCCCTGTCACCTGTTGGAACGGCACTTGGCCCATCCGCACTGGATTGAGGTGATCTGCTGCAGGCTGGCTATTCCCGAGGGGAAGGGCCACTGGCGCTTCTTGCCCCACGCATCACTGTCAAAACAACGGCGCCATCCGGCGTGGCGTGAGCCACTGCAAGAGCAGGCTAACACGCAAATGAACACCTCAGTCCGGATTGGACTATCGGTCTTGGGATACACCCGACGCACTTCCGCCAGACGGTCCTCAAGTTGCGAAAAGCCTCTTCAACTAGGCTGAGCTTCTGGTCGGAATCGGCCCTGTCTTTCTTGGTCATCTGGTCCGCAGGCAGGGCAGTGCGGTGTAAGCCACGGAGCAGCCATCAAGGATCGCCTTGGCTTGAATGGCTTCCTGGTCCGAGTGCAACACCAGGCAGCCGTCGTCCACTGACCAGATCGCGAGCTTGCCCATCTTGCATTCCCGGACCACTTACCCCACCTGGGCCGAAATCGTTTCGACCTTAGCCCGCCTGTTGACTGAGGCGATCCGATTCGACGCCTCGATGGTGGCGTAGTGCGTGTTGCGCGGAAGCACTTCCACGCCCGGTGGGCAGCACTCCAGATTCCACAACAGCCCGATGACCACGTGCGAATGCCGGCGCTTGCGGTCTTCGTTTGTGGCCGAAGGCGATAATCTGGTTTTGCGGGTAAGCGCTTTCGACATAGCTGCTGGGCAGATCGTACAGCACCAGGCAGCCATCCCGCAGATGCCGCGCCACAAGCCTGCGCTGGATCGTCCCTTGGCGCGCCGGCAACCGGTCTATGACCGCACAACAGTCCCGGTCCACGCGATGGAGCCGGGCACTCCGCACCGCTCTCGCAGCGCGCTTGGGTGGCCGAGATGGCTGAAGGCCATGTCACTGCCAGCGTAACCCAGCTGAGCTGCGATCAGGGCCAGGTCGCAGCGCCACCACCGATCGCTCCGTGAGAAAGGATGCAGTCCAGGCCAAGCTGTTTGCCTGCAGCAAGCCCTGCGGCGCTGGCCGCGTAGCCCCGCCGCGGGTAATCGGCAGAGCCTGGGGGCGAGCTTCCTTAACACCACTTGCGCTGAAAGGCAACTTGGGCCAAGCGGAGCTGGTGCAGGGGACAGCCCGGTAAAATGCGCCACGTAGGCGCACCTGACACTTTGGCATCCTAGCGGAGGGAAGAGCAGATTAGGCCCACAGGATTGGCGTGGTGTTGATGGATTTTGCGGAGGAGTCGTGTGGGTTTTGATTTTCATGGCCGCCACACTACAGATCGACCGATTATTGGGGACGATCGGAGACGAGAAAATCGGCGACTGTGTGGCTCGAAGACCAACTGAAGAAATCTGGCCGACTGCGGGTGGCCGGCTTGCAAAAAGAAGGAGAACCTGCGTTCCATAGGGCAACCCTCGAAAGTCCCGTTGCCTAGCGTTCGGGTGGGGGCACTGCCACAACCGCCATTCTGCACGTAGGCGCAAGCCGCACCTGTCACAACCCGCACCCTTCATGGCTAGGCTTCTGGACCACCGTCGGGTAGCCGTTGAACTTCACTAGCAGGGGCCTCGCAGCCCAGGGCTGTCGTCGGCCCGGTACCAGTGCGGGGCGGAAGGGCTTGCCCTGCGCCCTGATGCTCAGACTGCGAACAGCCGGTATATTAGGGCCCCAACGCGAGCCGATACACCGGGTTGCCCATGGCCGAGGCATAGACAAACCGGTGCACAGGGTCCCAAGCGTAACACCCAAACCAGTTCGGCGTGAATAGGAAGCCGGCTTCCTTGGTTTTGAGCCCTGCCACTTTTGTCCAGGTCTCACCGGCATCGTGGGTGAGGAAAATGCCGTCCTTACCCACAACCAGCATCTCTCTGTGGTCGCGGCCAAAGAATGGGCCCAGCCAAATGTTGACCGGGCTGCCTTGCGGTTGCCAACTAGCGCCTTTGTCCCGGCTGACCAACAGGCCAGTGGAGGTGCCCAGGTAGTAGGCTCCCTGAAACAGCACGGGAATCCGGGTCTGAGGGTTGGCCTTCGAGACCTGAGTCCACGTCAGGCCGGCATCAGTGCTGCGGTAGATGCCGTTGCCTTGGCTGTAAATCAGCGTTGCCTCTCCCAACGCACCCACCATGCCGGGGCCGCCTCGGTTGCCCCCCACCGAGATGGCCAGTTTCGTCCAGCTCTGACCGCCGTTGGCGGACACGTACACCTCACCGGGTGGATCGGTTTCGTGCTTCGCTGCGATGATGGTTTGGGGTTGCGCTGCACTCCAGTCCACCGACCCGTAATCCCAATTGCGGCCCAGCTCAGCAAACCGTTTCCAAGTGCGGCCGTCGATTGTCCAACCGGCTGAGCCGTCCAAGGAAAAGCTGGCCATTCGTTCGGGTGCGTTTTGGTCCACGCTGGTGGCCCACCCGGTTTCATCCCGGCCGGAGACCGTGTCTTGGTCAATGCGCTGCCAGCTTTTGCCTTGGTCGGTGCTGCGCCATAGGCCGCAGCCAACGACTTTGATGGTCACGTGCCCGTTGAGCCGGTTAACCACCACGCCCGAACAGCCTCCAGGCCAGGCAAGCTTGAGTCCACTGTTGGTCAGCCGTTGGATCAACCCGCTGGAGATGTCGCTCCACGGGTCGGCTGCCTGGGCGCAGACAGCGGACAGCACAACCGCCCAGCCGACCGCCTGCACCAGCGACTGCGAGGATGGCCCACCTGCAAGACGGAAGATGCCGCACCGAGGTGCCTGCTGGCCTTTCACAGCACGACTGCGGGGCGATTCTAAGCCAAGGGAAACGTCAGGTCGCCTTCGGCAGACGTTGGACTTCGATACCTACCTTGTGCGCTGCGTAGGCCACTTCGCGCGTCCAGTCGCCATAGGCAATCTGGCAGTGGAAGCCGCGCATGTTGCGAATGACCTCCTGGGTGTCCGCATCCAGCCCAATCTCGATTTGGGCCCGGCAGGTGGCCAAGAACGGCGTGTCCACGATCTTGCCCGTGATCGCCAGCCAGTGTTTGGCCTCGAAGTCGGGCTTGATGACGGTGACAAGCTGGCCGCGGCGGAAATGCACGTGGGTGGCGGCGCCGTGATCGGACTCGTAGTGGGTGACCAGCGTGACCGGCTCCAAGGTGCGGCCATCCATGCGGCGCGGGGCAGTGCAATGGGCAAACAGCATCCGGCCCTTGGCCGGGAAAGTGGGATTGCAGAAGTAAGTCGGACGCCCGGCGATGTAATGCATGAGGATGCCAGCCGGGATGTTGACGAAGTCGGATTCGCAGTAGGCCATGTAGCCGTCGTCGTTGGTCAGAGTTAAGGTCAGGCAGGGCATGATGCCGGCGTAGCTGTTCATGCAACCGTTGGTGGTCACCGCACAGGCATTGTGCTTGCGCATCAGGTCGCGGAAGATGGCTTTGAGCAGGAACGCTTCGGCCACGGCGTCCTGGCTGATCTGGGACTTGACGCTGCGCGCTCTCATGTAATCGCGGGCCTCCTGCTGACTCCGGGCCACGGCCGCGGTGTCTTTGCGCGCTGCCTCAATCTGGGCGGTCACTTCCGGGATCGGCACGGTGATCATGTCCAGTTGGAACCGCTGCCGGGCTCGTTCCGGCGCTTGGGGCGTGGCCCACCCGCCTGGCCCACCTACACAGATGATGCGGCGGCCGATGGTGTTTTTGAGCCCGAACAGGGCCCGCAGCCGCCATAGGAGTTCGTCCTGGTCATCGACCACAACGTCGTCCAAGCCGACGTTGGTCTGTTTGACCGCGTCGGTGTGGCTACGCAAGAAGCGCGAATCCACGATCTCGTGCCACAGGTAATAGGGACCAGACTTGGCGCGGACGAAGATGACCATGGGTTTGTTCCAGGCGGCCAGCGCTTCCAGCAGGTCGGTCCAGCCCCCCGAAGCATAGACCAACACCGCATCGAACTCGGTATTTTTGAGCGCGTCCACTTGGGCTCGGGCGTTGACTTTGGCTGCTGGCAACGGTTGCAGAGCGAAATCGGCACGTTTGGCCAAATCGGCCAGCTCCCGCGTAATCCGCGCCAATTCCTCATTGGCGGCCTCCTCGGTGTGGATGTCACCCCAATTCCGCCAGCTTCGGCCTTTCGCACGCTGAGAGACTTGGTAGGTCAACACGGGCAACACCCGCAGCGGGGTGGCGCCGATCCGCATATTCAGCGTCTCAGCAGCCCAAGCCCCGGGACGCCACAGCCCGCTAGCGGCGGCGACGCCCAATGTGGCAGTGGCTTGTAGAAACTCGCGACGGTTCAATTCAATGTGGCTCATAGGTCAACTGTTCGGCTCGATTGCTTGTTGGCCTGCACCGTAGCCACACCGGCTTTGGCTGCGCAAGCGCCGATTCAACCAGCTCGTTCCAAAGTTCCAACTGGAACTGGTGGCTGTGGCGGGCCTGGTTCAGTGGGCACCTGGGCTGATGGGCTGCACCGTTGGTAGAGCCAGTTGCCCAGAGGCACTAGCACCGCCGCAGTCAGTAGCCCGGCCAGCACGTCCACCGCGTAATGGTACCGGCAGTAAACCGTGGACAGGCACAGCAAGCAGACGGTAGCCAGATGCACAAAGCGGATGCGAGGCAGGTATCGGAACGAAAACCACGCCGTGGCCACTGCCACCGCCACGTGGCTGCTCGGCAGGGCAGCGCCCGGCGCCTCGAAAATGTCGTAGATCAGCGCCATCACCTGGAAAAACCACGCCTTGGTCACCGCCGGCGGATAGGCCACCGAACCCACCATGGCCTGCACTTCGGCGGGCAGGCGATACCCACGCACCTCACGCAAGAAGGCCCTGGGGCCGGTCACGGGCAGGAAAATGTACGTCAGGTAACACAGGTAAAACACAAACGAGATCACGCTCACGTAGTGATGGAACTGATCCCGACGCCGCATCAACAAGGTCAAGCCTACCCCCACGATCATCACGTAGTACGAAAAATACGCCGCATAGAACAGTTCACTGACCGCGCGCCAGGGCAGCGCCTCCATAAACAGCACAGCCGGTTGCCCACCAAACAGGGTTTGTTCCAACCGGATCACCGCCGGGTCCAAGTAGTCGCTGCAAAACATCCGGTTCAACACGGCGGTCTCGCGGTAAAACCCGGTGTAGAGCAGCACCGGATAAAAGTGACGCAGAAAGTCCAGCACCCAGCCAGGCCGGCTCTGGGCATGATGTCGGATCAAGCCATGGATCAGCAGCATGACCCCAAGGTGGCCGACCACCAACCAGCCCCAAGCCGGCACGGTCTGGTTGTGGAACCCGATCAAAAGCAGTGCCACAAGAGCCAGGTAACCCTGTGTGGCGTAATCGACAAATCTGTATCCCTTCACAGCATCAGCCAGTGGCTAACCCAAAGGCTGCACGCCCCCACCAAAGGTGGCTTGGGCGGCGGCAGCCTAGGTTCTAAACCCGCGCGCGTCGGTGCTGTAGCGCGTCGGAAGCGCCAGCGAAAGTTCTTTGTTGCGCCACGGGCCCGGTGTAGCTCAGTTAACGCGCGCCTCATCGGACGCTGATCCGACAGACCAGATGCAAGCGCCCGTCAGCTCGGGACCGAGGGCACCGTCCGTCGGCTGCTTGGCCCTGCAGGGGCTATAGCGCACAACCGCGCCCGGTGCAGCTACTGCCCGGTAACCTGTTCGCCGGATCGCAGAACGCCGACCTGAGCGCCGGGCTTGGCCTGGCCTCATCGAGGCGAATGGTCGCAAGTTAGGTCCATGGCAACCGCGCGCGGTAGGCCCCGGTGTTTCCTTCGAGCATCCGGCGCTGGGGATCGACTTGAAAAGGGCGCGCTCGCGCCGTCAACGACGGGGTGGAGTGTCCGGCTTGAACCCGACCCGATCCATGGCGCGCCTAACCTCGGGATTCTTCATAAACGTAGTCCAAACGAAGCCGCTGCGCAGGTTTTCGGCCATCAACAGCGTAATGCCCACATCGATCCCGATCACATCCGGTCCAACCCAGCCAGTGTGCGGGTTGAATGCATCCACAAATCCATACCGTTTCCAGACCTCCGATCCGAACTTGGCACGCATGGTCTGGAGCGTATGCAGGCAGTCGCCGGGCAGGAACGGCAACGAGCCTGCGGCTGCGCACGGCACAAGCGTCCCATCCAACGGCCCCAATTCTGGTGGGCCGCCCCACACCACGTAGCCTCGGGCTGAATCGGAGGCGGTGATCCCCCAAAGGTCCGGGCCGAATAATGGGAACCGCTGGCGCAGGTTCAGACAGAAAAGTCGGTGGGCGCGTGTGGCCGCCACCGAGTTGTCGAAGTAGTTGGTCCACGCATCGTGCACGCCGCGAAAATCGAACCAGGCGTGACTGTATTGATGCACAAACAACGGCGCACGGCAAAAGATGAAGTCCAAGGCCTGGTAGCTCAGACGGGGCCGGCGCCAGGCCTGCCAGGCCTCGGCTGGCACCGGATGCGTAGGCGAACCCAGCGCCAGCAAATACAACATCATCAACTCCGAATACGTGTCCCAGCGGTGTGGCAGGAAACCGCTTTCGGGTTTCCACCCATGCGCGAAGGTGCGTCCGCCGTCGAGCATCCAGGGCCAATTGACCCGATGGTAAAGCTCGGTAGCCAGTTGCTGAATTTCCGGGTCGGCAAAGTATTGCCGGGCAGTCAGCACACCGCACAACAGCAGGGCAGTATCGATGGACGATAGCTCGCTTTGCCAGACCCGTTGGCCGGTGCGGGCATCGACGAAGTGGTAGAAGAACCCATGGTGGTGCGGCATGCGGTTGCGCAAGAACTGCAACGTAATCCGAGCGCGTTGGCGAGCCTGGGCTTCCGAGACAAAATTGCGGTGGCTACCGATACACAGGGCTGTCAGGCCAAAGCCCGTGGCGGCAATGCTGGCTACCGAGCGCGCATCGGGCCCATCCGCTCGACTGCGGTCTTTGACCAGCCCGGTTTGAGGATCGGCTGCTTCCCAGAAAAATCGGAAGCTGGCTCGCTGCAGCTCGTCCAGGAACTGGGTCGCTGAAGGCTCAGCGTGTGGTGGAGGCCAGCTAGCAGGTGCAGTGCAATCTACCTGTGCGACGCCGGAGGCGTTTGCCAGTACCAGGATCAGCCCCAGCCCCACCCGATGCATCCGAAAGCCTGGCAGGCAGCCTGCCACCCGTTCTCCGCAAGGTTACCGCAAGTGCGCGTCCATCCAGGCCACCATCCGCTCCCACATGTCGGGCGTGTAAAGATGGCCCACCCCCGGGTAAATGTGGCTTTGAAAGTTCTGCCGCTGGCCATACAGGGCATACACCGCACCCACTTTGCGTTCGATAATCCGAATGCCGTCCACTGGTGAGCCTGCATCGGTTTCGCCGCTCAGAAACAGCAACGGCCGCGGTGCAGCCAACGCCACAATCGCTTCGGTATCGAAATGGCGAAGGACTCCGGGCACAAAGTAGTAGATGCCGTGGTATTTGAGCCCGGCCTGCTCAATGAGGTTCTGATACCGGGTCAGGCAACAGACTCCTACCCCGACCCTCAAACGCTCGTCTAACGCCATGGCCCACCAGGTGCGGGTCGAGCCCATGCTGATGCCGGTGATGCCGATGCGGCTCGGGTCCACCTCAGGCCGGCTGCACAGGTAATCCAGCGCCAGCAGATCGTCTCGCACCATCATACCCCAGAGCGTGCGGCCAAGCCAAAGATTAAACTTGGCGGCGGTCAATTCTCCCGCGCTACCGATTTCCCCTGGCCCACCCGGGCCGGCGCCATTGCGTTCGCCGAAGCAATACGTGTCAATGGCCAGCACCACATAACCGCGGGCGGCCAAACTGGGGCCGGGCGGCACCGGGGTGGCGTTGGTGCGGAACAGTTCTTCTTTGCCCACCTCATATCGGCCGCCGTGCCAATGACAATACAGAATGGCCGGCGCAGGGCCGGACCGCTCTTTGGGCAACAACAGGTAACCTGGCACCTTGTCCCCGGCCCCGTTATCGAACTGGAACTTCTCAAGCAGATAATGGCCACGGTCCTCGCGCCGAAGCGTCTGAACGGTCAGCTTGGCCGGTCGTGGCGGCAACGCACCTAGCAAGCTCCAGAGCTGGGACCGGATCTGTTGCCGTTGCCGCGCCCAGGCAGCTCGGCTGCGCGGCACTTTGAACTCAGGCACCGGGCCGGCTGCCTCCAGCCAACGTGCCGCCACAGTGGAATTGGTTTGAGCCACGGCGCAAGATGAGAAGCACGCCAGCCCTGGGGCAAGTAGGATTATGCCAAGCTGGCGCGACGTCCGCACCGCAATCAATCGGAGCATCACAACAGGCCGATGAGTTGGCCGCCGCGAGGCTGAGCCTCAGCGTGGAATCGACCGGTGTCGGCGCTGCGCTCAGAGCCGCACCTTCGGTAGCACCTAAACTTGCGTCCAGTGCACCGAATTTTCAGCCAGGATCCAGCCCGGCCGGATTGGCAGCGGGCGCTTAGTTCTTCAAAGCAACACTCCAGGTCCAAGTGAGTGTCACCTCGTCGCCCGTCTCCAGCCCGACGCCCAGCAGCTTGAATTCAGGGGGCTTGATGCCCCAGGTGGTCATCTTGGTTTTGTAGGTGCCGCTGAACTTGAGCGCGTTGGTGCCCACCCGCTCCATTGTCACGGGGAACGAGACCTCGTTGGTGACACCCGAAATCGCTAGCTTACCCTTCGTATCAAAGGTCACCGGGCTGCCAGAGGGCGGCACTTCGCCCTTGATGCACATCTCCGTCAGCCAATACTCGATGATGGGGAACTGGGCGGCTTTCATCTCCTTTTGCATGCGTTGGTCCATAACGCTGGCGCCAACGGGCACCTGGCTCTTCAGCGAGCGGATGGGAATCCGCACCTCGCACTTGGGCGGTGTTTTGCCTGGCCCGAGGCAGGAGACCGATTTGAGGCTCAGGTCCGTCTGCCAAGCCGGTTCGACTTCGAAATAGCCGGCAATCAACTTGCCGATGCAATGCCAGGTTTTACCGGTGGCGGTGCCGTCGATCTTCATTTCGCTACCAGTGGGCTGGGCTTCGTAGCGGATTTTGCCCTCGGCGGCCAGCAGCGCTGGCGCTGCCAGCGTCAGGCTCAACCAGCCCACTGCTACGGGAGTGATTACGCGTCGATTCAGTTTCATGGTCATCTGCTTGTGTTTGGGTTGGTTCAAAGCGCTCAGTTTTTCAGTCCGCTCAAGAGGGTTGACGTTGGGAGCGGCAGCAATCTTCAAAATGGGCCATTCGGATGGTTGCGCACCTTGAGCAGTTACAGCTTACAAGTCCTCATCGGTTCGATGCGGTTACGCTCAGCTTCTCAGCCGGCCGGCTACTGGGCTGTCACCGTCCGCCGGCGCCCCCTTCAGCTCAGGTCAAACCATTCTTTGCTGAAGGTGATGCGCCGGCCGGCCCGAATAGCTTCGTTGGCTTTGATGGCACAAACGGTGGCCTGGTAACCTTCCAAGTAGCCGGCTGCAGGTTCGCGCCGGATTTCGGCCAGGTACTTGGTTAAGGCTGCGGTGTCCTTGATATCGAACGAGGCTGCATAATCTTCGACCGCGCCCGACACGCTGTTGACGTTGGTCAAGAAGTTGCCCAAAGCCCATTCCAGGGTGGTCTTGGACGGTGGTTTGGGCGCCTGGGCCTCAGCGGCTTTGCCGCCCGTCTCTTGGACGGCCTTGCTAGCGTCAGCGCGTAGCACAATCCCCGTTTCATCCAAGATGGTCTGCTTGCTGGCATACACTTCCCAGCCCAGCAACGGTGCGTCCACCTCCTTGAACAACCAGGCACGCTGATCCCGAATCAAGATGGCTGCGTCACTGCCGTAATAGACCTCGTGGCTGCCTAGGAACGAATTGGCCAAGGTGCCTTGCCACAGGCCCAAGACTTGGTCCGGATACTCGAAGACCACCTGCTCGGTGTCGGGCAAGGTGCGGCCATCAGTCCACAGCCGCAACGCACCCCAGCCGCCTGCCGCCAGCGGCAGGGTGCCCAAGAACCAGCATGCCAGGTCCACTTGGTGCACCCCCCATTCGCCCACCAAGCCAATCGAGGTGGCCGGGTCCAGTCGCCAGTTGACCTCTTTTTCACGCTCGGGCGTCGGTGCGGTCAGCCGCCCACTTTGTTTCTTGAACCACTGGGCGCGGGCCAACAGCGGTTTGCCAATGGCGCCTGAGCGAATGAACTTCAACACAAACGCATGCTGCGGATCAGCTCGATGCTGTAGGCCGGCTTGGAAAACCAAGGTCGGGGCTTTCTTGGCGGCCAAGGCAATGGCGCGGGCGTCCTCGACCGTGGTTGCCAGAGGCGCCTCGCAATAGACATGCTTGCCGGCCTGCAAGGTTTCCAAAGCGATCTCTTTGTGCAAATGGGTAGGCGTAGCGATGATGACCGCTTTGATGTCTTTGTTGTCGAGGATCTTCCGGTAATCGCTGACCTGCTCAGCTTTCTCGGCCATCCGCCCCGCACGCCGGAGGAAGGCCGGATACGTATCACACACAGCCGCAATCTGCGCCTCGGGAATGCGCGTCAGGGTGGCCAGCAATTCTCGGCCCCACACACCCAGCCCGATGACCGCCAGGGGCACCGGCGGCCCCTGCATTGAGGGTGCCTCATCTGCCTTGCTGGCCGGGCGAAGTAACTCAATGCCGCCCAGCATGGTCATGGCTGTGGCCACCGAGGCGCCTTTGAGAAAGTCGCGCCGGGTCAAATCATTGCTTCTGGTCATGTCCGGTTTCATTCGGTTCAGTAGCTTTGCACAAAAGCCGGTTCAAGGTCCCCAATCGACCAACCCAAGTCAAGCGGGCTCTACCTGACCCAGGCGACCATGCGCTTGGGTCTGAGCCGGGGGCTGAGCCAGCTCGGTCTTCAACCCTGCCCATCTGACGTGCCGCTGTGGCACTCATTCAACCTCGACGCGGCAAGCCAAACGGTAGCCGCCGGCGTGAGCCGGCGGAAGAATGGGTAGCCGCCGGCGTGAGTCGGCGGAAAATCCGTAGCCACCGACGTGAGTCGGCGGAATGGATCTGCCGGGTCCACCCAGGTCCGCCGCCTGACGGCGGCGGCTACGGGTTAGTTGGGTAGCCGCCGGCGTAAGCCGGCGGAATCATGCCCCAAGTCCACCCGGTCCGCCGCCTTACGGCGGCGGCTACGCATTGCCCCGGCGAACCCCGTAACCGCCGGCGTAAGTCAGCGGTAGGCAGGAAAATAGATGGCTCCGGCTTGTTGGGCAGGGTGGATTCAGCTTGGGGAAGGCATGACACAAGGCTCGGCGGCTGGACGAATCAGCTACCCAGCGGCGCGGCCGTTTCCAGGCACCCGCTGGACGTCGAGGGCATCGTTTTGGCCACTGAACGATGCCACCGCTGGCCGCATCCGTGTCCCACGCTAATCGGCACTGCGAACTGCCGCCTGTGTTTGACCGCGCCCAAGAGGACAGATCAGGCGCAGCACCTCGCAAGCGCCCGTTGCCTAGAACGGTTGGGCTCAAGGCTTGCTTCGGCGCGCCAGGGCAGATGTGCCAGGATGCCTGGGCCGCGCCAGGTTAGATGGCGGTAGTATCCCCGGATTGAATTTCGGGGCGGCTTGCCGATAGATTGCCTTGTGCGGTTTATCCGGGACATTTATGCGGCAGCAGGCGGTCGGCCCGTGGTATCGTTCGAGTTTTTCACGCCCAAGACCGAGGAAGGCGAGCGTACGCTGTTGCAGAGGACCATCCCCGAACTGCTGGCCTTTAAGCCTGGCTATTGCTCGGTCACTTACGGGGCTGGCGGCAGCACGCGCGACAAGACGCTGGCGATTGTGGATCGGATCCAGCGCGAGCACGGGCTGACGGCCATGGCCCATTTGACCTGCGTAGCCCATACACGGGAGCAGGTGGTGAGCATTTTGGCGCAGGCCAAGGCGCTGGGCATCTGCAACATCTTGGCATTGCGGGGTGATCCGCCCGCTGGCACAACCGAGTTTAAGCCGGTGCCGGGCGGTCTGCAGTATGCCTGGCAACTGGTGCGGCTGATTCGTGAAGTGGGCGGCTTTTGCATCGGTGCAGCCGGCTTTCCTGAAGGCCACATGGAATGCAAGGAGGGCAAGTATGTGGACTGGGAACGGCTCAAGTTCAAAATCGATCAGGGGGTGGACTTCGTCATTACGCAGTTGTTTTTCGATAACGCCGATTACCTGCACTTCCGGGATTACCTGACGCAGAAGCTGCGGGTGACCGTGCCGCTGGTGCCGGGGATCTTACCGGTGCTGAGCGCGGCCCAGATTCAAAAGTTCACCACCCTGTGTGGGGCGCGTGTGCCACCGGCCATGCGAGCGCGGCTAGAAGCCCTGGCGGCTGATGACAAAGCGGTGACCGAATACGGCATCGAATATGCCACGGCGCAGTGCCAGCAGTTATTGCGCGAAGGTGTGCCCGGAATTCACTTCTACACCTTGAACAAGGCCTACTCGACCAGCCGGATTCTGCGTGCGCTGGGATTGGGCTGAACAGCTCCAGCGCCTATTTCAGCCCGGGCCAACAGGCTCAGCCCATCCACTCGCGCGCTCGGTTGCGAACCTCAGGCAGGATCGCCCGGACCAAGGCGACGTTCTGTTCGACCTGGAAATCGAACATGCCCACGCAAATGAAATCAGCCCCGTTTTGGAAAGCGTAGCGGAAGCCAGACTCGGGCCGGATCGCGCCGGCAGCCAATGTCTTGAACGCAATCCACGGCTTGGCCACTTCTTGCATGAAAGCGATGGTCTTGTCCGGTTCGAGGTCCCAATAGTTATCCGCCGGGTTATCCACCACATCCAACTGCTGGTCTGGACGGCGGGCTGACCAGTAGTGGGTGTGGTGCAGGGTCTTGACGTAGAAGTCCGGATCGAATTTGAGCCGTTCCGACTCGATGATCACCTCCAGTTTGTGTGCGCCGATGCCAGCCGGCACACCGAGCGACTTGATAAACTGCACGCAGTCGCCCAACCGATGGATATGGCCCGCCTTGAACCACTTGTCCGCAATGACCCCCTGCACATACACCGCCGCGGCGCCGAACTCGACCGACTTGCGAATGTTGGTTTTCCAGTCGTCCAAGTCCGGGTGCCCTTCGGCAATCCATTGGATGCGCCCGCCTCGCTCCTTCCAGTACCGGGCCAGGATGTCCATGGGTTTCTTGCGCGGGTCGGCAATGATCGTGTTGATGCCGTGTTCTTCCATAGTTTGGAGGGTATCCAGCACCTTTTCCTCCGTGTTGTAAGCCCGCATTAAATCCGGCACGTAATGCAGGTCTCTGGAGTGGGCCCAACCGCTGATAAGGTTGCCCCCCGAAATCAGCCGGCTGACGGTCAAGCGGCCGATCTTGCCAGTGGGCAATGTGCCTTTGGAGTCGGGGACTACCCTTGGGGTTGCCGCAGCCGACGTTTGGGCGCAAGCAGACCGAACATCCGCCCCAACAGCGGCCAGGCCAGCTGAAGTCAAGGCCGACCGAGCCAGGAACTCACGACGGGTTAACGCAGTTTCTTGCATGGTCACAACTCTCGTTTTAGCCGTTGTCGTGCGCTGGTGGGCAGGGTGTTGCGAAAGGCGGTCGGAGGCAAGACCCGAGGGGCCAACGCTTCCAGCCTGGCATGCCCGTTTTCTGCGTTCCGCCGAGCGACCTCGCGCGCTGCGGAGGGTGGCTGGACGAACCCGGCAGCCCCCAGCGCAAGCCGCCGGAGCTAGTGCAGCCCAACGGATCAATTCCGCCGACTCGCGTCGGCGGCTACCTTGCGTTTGGCCGGCCGGCTGGAGGCTGGGGATTGGCTCGGTCGCGCCCGCTGGCTCGGCCCTGTGGGCCTTGTTCTCGCTGCGCTGGAGTAATTGCTTGCGCAGGTTCCTAAGCGGCGCAAGGCAGCCGGTTGGAAACCTGCGCTGCGGGCCGGCAGCCGCACCGATGGATAGCGTTGCGGTTGCTTGGTCTTTTGTCGTCGCTCCTCTCTCTTACGCGCTCGGCGCTGTTCACCGCGGGTTGGCGGACGATGGACGGCGGAGAGGCACGAGCACCCGCGGGGTGTATTCCGTCAGCGCCGCCCTTGGTTACCGGATGCCCGTGACGCCGGAGTGGCAGAGGGGGCTCATAGACCGATGACTAGGGCAAAGGGGCTTGCAGCCCAGCGGCAGGTGTTTTTATGGTGGGGGCGTGGGACGGGCGCAATTGACAGAATATGTGCCGGTGCTGGTCTTGGCCGCGCTGGGCGTGGTGTTTACCGCCGGCATGTTGTTGGGCTCGTGGTTACTGGGGGTCAGAGGCCGGCGTAACCCTGCCAAAGACCGGCCGTGGGAATCGGGCATGATCCCCGAAGGCCCGCCTCCGGCTCGGGTTCCGGTCAGGTTTTACCGTGTGGCAATGCTGTTTGTGCTGTTCGATTTGGCGGTGGTGTTTTTGTATCCCTGGGCGGTTGTGTATCGGGCGCTGCTGGCTGAAACGACCACGCGGCACAGCATCTGGCTGGGCATGCTTGGGTTCATTGCTGTGTTAGGCGTGGGCTACGTATATGCACTGAAGAAGGGAGCCTTGACGTGGAAAGACTGACGCAGGTTCGAGCCCAACCCAACGGACCAGCCTGGCACTCCGATGCGCGCGCAGGGAGCCGCAGCCACCGTGCTGGGAGCCGCCCTTGCAGCTAGCGCGCTTTGTTACAGGCGTGCAGCGGGTGACCGCCCTGACTGAAGTGCTGGCTGAGGAATGATTCTTACCCCTGCCGAACTGGAGAGTTTGTTGAAGGTGCAGTTGCGCGATCCGCACCGGTTACTGGGCATGCATCGGCTGGGTGACGGCTCAGGTCTTGTGGCTCGGGCGTTTGTGCCCGATGCAGCCGTGATTGAAGTGGTGCCGGTGCACGATCCGGCCAAGCCGAGGTTCAAGCTCGAACGCCTGCATGAACAGGGGTTGTTCGAGGGCGTCACGCACGCCGCCAGGGAGGTGTATGCCTACGACCTGGTCATTACCACGCACCAAGGCCAGGTGCGGCGCACGCGTGACCCCTACTCGTTTCTGCCCACGGTGGGCGAGGCCGACCTGTATCTGTTCAACAAAGGCGATGAACGGCGCATTTACGATAAGCTGGGCGCTCAACTGCGCGTGATTGATGGGGTGCCCGGCACCAGCTTCGCCGTTTGGGCGCCCAACGCGCGGCGGGTGAGTGTGGTGGGCGACTTTAACGGTTGGGACGGCCGGGCCCACCCGATGCGGCTGTTGGGGGCTTCGGGCGTGTGGGAGATTTTCATTCCAGGCGTGGGCGAAGGGGCGCTTTACAAGTACGAAATCTGGGACTTTTACGGTCAGGTGGTGCTCAAGACCGACCCGTATGGATTCTTTTTCGAGCCGGCACCCAAGAACGCATCCATCGTCTGGAACAATCGCAAGTTTAGCTGGACGGACCAAACCTGGCTAGAACGACGGGCGGGTTGGAACCCGTTCCGGTCGCCCATGAGCATTTACGAGGTGCACCTGGGGTCTTGGCGCAAGAAACCCGACGGCACGTGGCTGAGCTACCGCGAGTTAGCAGGGCCGCTGGTCGATTACGTGCGGCAGATGGGCTTTACGCACGTGGAATTGTTGCCGGTCTCCGAGCACGCCTACTATCCGTCTTGGGGCTACCAAGTGACCGGGTTTTACTCGACCACCAGCCGCTACGGTACACCTGACGATTTTCAGTACCTGGTCAACGCCCTGCATGAGGCTGGCATCGGGGTGTTTGTGGACTGGGTGCCGGCGCATTTCCCGCGCGACAGTTGGGCGCTGGCCCGGTTTGACGGCACCTGCTTGTATGAGCACGAAGACCCGCGCAAAGGCGCGCATCCGGATTGGGGCACCTTGATCTTCAACTATGGCCGGCATGAGGTGCGCAATTTTCTGGCGGCCAACGCCCTGTTCTGGTGCGACCGGTTCCACGTGGATGGGCTGCGGGTGGATGCGGTGGCGTCGATGCTTTACTTGGATTACTCGCGTGCGCCGGGCGAATGGGTGCCCAACCCCTATGGCGGCAAAGAAAACCTCGAAGCCATCGAGTTCCTCCGCCATTTCAATCACCTGGTCCATACCGAGTTCCCCGGCGTGGTGACCATTGCCGAAGAGTCCACCGCCTGGCCGCAGGTGACCCGCCCGCCGTATCTGGGTGGTTTGGGCTTCTCGTTCAAGTGGAACATGGGCTGGATGCACGATACCTTGGGCTACTTCCAGCGGGACCCCATTTACCGTCGCTACCACCAAAACGAGCTGACCTTTGCCATGCTCTACCATTACCACGAGAACTTCGTGCTACCGTTGTCTCACGACGAAGTGGTGCATGGCAAACGGTCCTTGTTGGGCCGCATGCCGGGCGATGATTGGCAGGCGTTTGCCAACCTGCGGGCGCTGCTGGGTTACCAGTGGACGTTCCCTGGCAAACAGTTGCTGTTCATGGGAGGCGAATTTGGTCAACGCCACGAATGGAATGCCGATACTCAACTGGACTGGTGGCTGCTGGAGGCCGGCCCTTACCACCGCGGCCTGCAACGGTTTGTCCAAGACCTGAACCGGCTCTATCGCGCCGAGCCGGCATTGTGGGAACGCGATTACGATTTCGACGGGTTTTTCTGGATCGACTGCTCCGACCACGACCACAGTGTCCTGTCTTACATCCGGCGTAATCAGGACCAGTCCAGCCTCCTGCTGGTGGTGTTGAACCTGACGCCGGTGGCTCGGCATGGGTATCGCATCGGCCTACCCCTGCCTGGGTTCTGGCGCGAGGTGCTCAACAGCGACTCGGCCTACTACGGCGGGTCCAACTTGGGCAATCTGGGTGGGCTGCAGGCCGAGCCGGTGCCGATGCACAACCAGCTTTACTCCGCCCAGTTCTTGTTGCCGCCGCTGTCGGTGGTTGTGTTCAAGCACAGCGGCTGAGGCCTTTGGACTTGCAGGGTGGCGCAGCGAGCTTTAGCTTGGCATCCGATGGCCACAGTAGTCATCCTGCTGTTGGTGGGTGTGGCGCTGCTGATCGCCGAGATTTTCCTGCCGGGCATGATTGCCGGGCTGATCGGTCTGGGCTGCCTGGTGGCCGGCGTGGCGCTGGCGTATGTGCAGCAGGGGCCCAAGATCGGCACGATCGTGTTGTTGGTGGTCATTTTCGGCTTGGTCGGCGGCTTTGCCACGTGGGTGAAGTTCTTTCCTGAAAGCCGCCTAGCGCGTCCGTTTGTGTCGCGCCGGGTGGTGGGCGACTTGAACGTGGAGAAGCCGCAGTTGCTGAATCAGATCGGAGTGGCGTATTCGAACTTGCGGCCCTCCGGCACCGCCCTCATCAATGGGCAACGGGTGGACGTGGTGACCGAAGGTGGCATGATCAGCCGCGGCACGCCCGTCAAAGTGGTGGCCGTGGAAGGCTTGCGCGTGGTGGTGCGCGCTTTGACCGAAGAGGAACTGCGTAAACTGGATCAACCCCCAACCCTCGGATAGATATGATTGAACTATTGGCTCAAGCGTTCCCTGTCGGCCTTGGCCGACTCGTGCTGGTGGCCATTGCAGCGGTGCTGCTGCTGATCTTTGGCCTGATCATCTTCAATTTCTTCTTCATCTGGCTCCGTGCTTGGGCTGCCGGAGCGCGAGTGACGTTCCTGGAACTGATCGCCCTGCGGCTGCGGAACGTGCCGGTGGGCTTGATTGTCGATACCCGCATCACCGCCGTGAAATCTGGCTTGGACCTGACCATTGACGATTTGTCCACGCACTACCTGGCTGGTGGGAACGTCGAGATGGTCGTGCAAGCGTTGATTGCGGCCAAGAAAGCTGGCATTCGGTTGGACTACGATCGGGCCTGCGCCATTGACCTGGCCACTAAAGGCACCGGCAAAACCGTGCTGGAGGCGGTTAAGACATCCGTCAATCCCAAAGTCATCGATTGCCCCAACCCAGCTTCAGGCAAACAAACCATCGACGGAGTAGCCAAAGACGGCATTGTCGTCAAAGCCCGCGCCCGGGTCACGGTGCGTACCCAGCTTGACCGATTTGTGGGCGGGGCAACCGAAGAAACCATCATCGCCCGAGTGGGTGAAGGGATCGTCTCCACCATCGGCTCAGCCGAAAGCTACAAAGACGTGTTGGAGAATCCGGATCGCATTTCCAAGACCGTTTTGGATAAGGCCTTGGACGCCAACACCGCCTTCGAGATCCTTTCGCTAGACATTGCGGATGTGGACGTGGGCGAGAACATTGGCGCCCGGCTCCAAGCTGAGCAGGCTCAAGCCAACAAACTCATCGCTCAAGCCCAAGCCGAGGTGCGTCGCGCCCTGGCTGTGGCTCAAGAACAGGAAATGTTGGCCCGGGTGCAGGAAATGCGGGCTCGGGTGGTCGAAGCCGAGGCCCAAGTGCCCTTGGCCATTGCGGAGGCGTTCCGCCGCGGTAACCTGGGCATCATGGATTACTATCGCCTGCGCAATATCCAGGCCGACTCACTCATGCGGGAGAACATCGCCGGGAGCGCCGCCCCGCCGCCACCCGAAAAGCCACCTGGTAAATGACCGCTCAGCTAGCCCAGCTGCCCATCCCCACCACAGGCGCTGCAAAGCGCCCAATGCAGGGTCAGCTCCACGCCTCAGCTCAGCGACGCCTTGCGGCTCATCGAGTTAACGGAGGCTGCTGTGTTTGCTGCCCTTGACACGCTCATTACGCTGTTGATTTTCGCGGCGGTAGCCATCTTAACCCAGTGGCTCCAGCGCAAGGCGCAGAAAGAGGCTGAAGGCGCTGAACCCGAGCAGCCCCAGGCACCTGCCGGGCCTGCGCCAGGCTCACCGCCGGCACCTAGACCTCTCCATTGGGAAGAGGAATTGCGCCGGCTGTTGCAAGGGGAAGAGCCCCGTCCGCGGCCCAAGCCACCTCAAGCCAAGCCGCCTCCAGTCCGGCCTCGACCCCAACCCAAGCCTGCCCAGGCGCCGCCGCCTGTACCCAAACCAGCCGGGCCGCCACCGGTCGAAGCAGCCGCTACTGCAGTGCTGCCGCAATTGCCTGAGACCGTGGCAGCAGCTCTGCCTTCCGAGGTTGAAAAACGCGCCCGTGAACTGGAACGCCAAGTCGAAGCCTACGTGCGCACCTACGCGCAGCCGGCACCCACTGAACGGCCCGGCCCAGCTCCAGCTCCTCTGACCGTCCTGGCGCCTGAAGTCGTCCGGTCGGTGACTGCGCCGGAGCTAGCCCAAGCCCATGCCCGACTTCGATCCGCGCCCCTGCTCGAAGCCGAACACGTCAAGGCGATGCTCCGCAACCGTAGCTCAGCCCGAACGGCGTTCTTGGCGGGCGTGATCTTGGGACCACCCAAGGCTTTGGAAGGTTTTCCCCGCCCCGAACAGCTTCCTTTTGCTTGACCGGCTCCAACGCAGGCACCGCCGATGCCGAAGCTCGCCGCTAGTGGACTCCCGGACGCGTCCGTACCCAGCCACCTCGTATTCCGCGTGCGTTGTTAGTAAACGTCTTGGGTTTTACCGGACCACTCAGGGGTTCAGCTATCGCGCTGTGGCGAACCACCCACGCGTTTCCCAATGAGCCTCCACAACTGGAAGTCATCCAGCCCGCTAGCTCACCAACAGCGGCTTGAATCCTACCTGACTTACTGCCTTCATCTGGCGGAATATGAGCCAAACCACCCAGGCACGTCGGGCTATCCGTCCACCGTGCATATTCGTCGCGGTATTGTTTGCGTTGAACTTGTGGGCTGTGGCGGGTGCTTCGAGCCCGGGTTTGGAAGCCGGCTTCCGCCAGGTGCCGATGGCCGACCGGCCCTGGGCCTACTGGTGGTGGCTCAACGGCAACGTGGATAAGCCTGCCATCCGCCGCGACTTGGAAGCCATGAAGGCCGTGGGCTTGGGCGGCCTGCTCCTGTTCGACGCCCGCGGCTACCACGACGACCCCAGCCACGTGGTGCCCCCGCCGCCCAAGATGGAATTCATGAGCACCGAATGGCGGCGCCTGGTCCGGTTCGCCCTCCAGCAGGCCGACCGGCTGGAGCTGCAAGTCAGCATCAATCTCAGCAGTTGCGCCGGCGCACTCAAAGGCCCGTGGCCGGTGCGCGACGATGCGCCCAAACAGCTCCTCTGGCAGGCCACCGAATTGACCGGTCCCCAGCAACTCCGGCTGGAACTCCACAAACCGGAAGCGCAGGAATCCGCGGAGGCCCCCGCGCGGCCTCCCTCTCCCCCACCGGGGGAGAGGGTCGGGGTGAGCGGGCATCTGCCGCGAGACGTGGCCTTGCTGGCGGTGCGGCATGGCGGCGCGCCGTTGATTCACTCGAACGAGTGGCAATCGGTGGTCGCCGGAGCAGCCCTGCGAGCCGAGGCGCTCGAAGTAGTGGACCTGACGGGCCAGGTGGACCCGCAGGGCAGAGTGGTCTGGGATGTGCCGCCAGGGCAGTGGACCCTGCTGCGCTTCGGCTGGCAGACCATGCCGGGGCATGAATTCGACGTGGACATCCTCGATCCCAAGGCCGTCCAGGGCCACTTCGAGCGCATGGGCCGGACGCTGTTGCAAGATGCCGGGCCGCTGGCCGGGCGTACCCTGACGCACTTCTACAGCGTGAGCTGGGAAGGCGCCGCGCCTACCTGGACAAGGGCGTTGGAAGCCGAGTTCCTCAAACGCCGCGGCTATGCCTTGCGGCCCTGGCTACCGGTGCTGGCGGGTTATATCGTGCGCAGCCGCGACGAGTCCGAGCGGTTCCTGCGCGATTATTACAAGACGCTGGCCGACTGTTTCCGCGACAACTTTTACGGCAAGCTGCAAGAGCTGTGCAATCGCGCCGGCTTGCGCTGGCACGCCGAATCGGGCGGCCCGTGGAACCGCAAGCTGGCTGCCTTCGAGCAGGCCGATCAACTGGCGTTTTTGGCGCGCACCGACATGCCCCAGGGCGAGTTTTGGTTCATGCCGCCTTCGACCAAGCGCCGGCAGGAGCTGAACCGGCCGCCCGCCATGACCGCCCACATTTACGGCAAGCGCCTGGCCGCAGCCGAGGCGTTCACGCACATGGTCTGGCACTGGTCGGCTTACCCGGCGGTGCTGAAGCCGTTTGCCGACACCGCATTCTGCGACGGGATTAACCACTTCATCTGGCATACCTTCACCGCCTCGCCGCGCGCCTTCGGTTTGCCCGGCTGCGAATATTTCGCCGGCACGCACCTCAATCCCAACGTGACCTGGTTCCCCCAAGCCGGTCCGTTTATCGCCTACCTGGCCCGCTGCCAGTTCATGCTGCGTCAGGGCCGGTTTGTGGCGGACGTGTGCGCCTACATTGGCGACCGGCCTTACCTGCATTGGGGCCGGGCCACCAACTGGAGCGACCGCGCCACCCTCAAGCTGCCCCGCGGCTACAGCTACGACCTGCTCACCACCGAGGTGCTGCTGGACCGGTTGTCGGTGAAGGACGGGCGGCTGGTCTTGCCCGACGGCATGAGCTACCGCCTGCTGGTGCTTGACCTGGAAGAGCCAGAAACGCCGCCAGCGGTGCTGCGCAAGATCATCGGTTTGCACCGGGCCGGCGCCACAGTCGTGCTTGGCCAACGCCAACCCGACCGTGCTCCGGGCCTGCAGGGCTATCCCGACAGCGACGCTGAAGTGCGCGGGCTGGCTACCGAGCTGTGGAGCCTCGGCATCACCGGCCGCTCGCTGGAAGAGGTGCTGCGCGAGCGCGGCTTGTTGCCGGACTTCGAAGGCCCGTGGGACTACACCCACCGCCAATCCGACGAGGCGGACCTCTACTTTGTGGCTGGCGAAGGCGCAGCCGATTGCCTCTTCCGCGTCACCGGCAAACAACCCGAGCTGTGGGACCCGGTCCACGGCACGATTCAAGACGCGTCCGCATGGCGCGCCACAGCCGACGGCCGCACGGTCGTTTCGCTGGAGCTGCCGCCGAACGGGTCGGTTTTCGTTGTGTTCCGGCGGCCGGCCGCCCCGCCTGGGTCGGTGGGCATGCCGGCTGGGCAGGTGGCATCGGAGGAATTGGCTTTGAGCGGGCCATGGACCGTGCGGTTCGAGCCTGGTCGCGGGCGCGCCCCGCTCCGCCGTGTTCGAGCAACTGCTGCCTTGGGACAAGCATCCTAGCCCCGGCATCCGGTTCTTTTCCGGCAAAGCGACGTATCGGAAGACCTTCGAGCTGACGCCCGAGCAAGCTCGGCGCGCAGTGCGCTTGCAGTTGGGCGAGGTGAAGTGCCTGGGCCAGGTGCGGCTCAACGGCCGCGACCTGGGCGTGGTGTGGACCGCTCCGTGGGCGGTGGACCTGGCCGGCGCGGCCAAGCCGGGCCGCAACCGGCTGGAGATTGACGTGGTCAACACCTGGGTCAACCGGCTCATTGGCGACGCAGCCCTACCCAAGGAACGCCGCATCACTCGCAGCAATGTGGCCCTCCAGGCCGGCGCGCGCACCTTGCGAGCCTTTCAGGGCTTCGCCTCCGAGGACCCGTTGATGCCGTCGGGCCTGCTCGGCCCGGTGCGGCTCGAGTTGACCGCCACCCCGGACGGCTAGGCCGATCCATGCAGTTGCCTGGAGAGCCTCCACGGTTTGCGAACCGTGCATCGGGACCTTGAAGCGGCGAGTTTCCCCCTCATACCGCGAATGCGGGACACCCCTCTCCCCCGGTGGGGGAGAGGGCCGGGGT